>Ga0256840_1000766_pt1 | contig 32182 bp, 29 predicted proteins | sample 355202metaG_FD_185969 | JGI IMG/M metagenome (GOLD analysis project Ga0256840, IMG submission 185969) | Hydrothermal vent microbial communities from Mid Atlantic Ridge, Atlantic Ocean - 355-202 | ecosystem: Environmental > Aquatic > Marine > Hydrothermal vents | place: Atlantic Ocean: Mid...
GTAATGCTTCTGAACTTATAGATATCTATGTAACTAATGTTACTCAGTATAATGGTCTTGGAGATGAACAAGTTACAGTCGATAATGTCTCATCTGCTAGTGATGTTAATACTATCGCTAATGCTACAACTCAGCCAGTTACTGCGACTATAACTTCAGGTGCAGTCTCAACTACACTTGGTGCAATTACTAATGTTGATGCTAACGATATAATAACTTTTACAACTACTGATACTTCAGCAGATGCAACTGACCTAGTAGCCCTTGATGCTAAGGTAGATACATTTGGAGTTGGAACTATTGCAACCATTACAGAAGCAGCTGCAAGTATTGGTGCAAGTGCTCTTAATGTTACTGATGCTTTAGCAATTGTTCCTAACTCAGCTGTAACTATATCTGGTGCTATATCTGCAGCAGATACTGACACCATAGCAAACGCAACAACTGGTATTCTTACTGCTACTATCTCTGATGGAGCAGTAGCGACTGTCCTTGGAGCTATCACTAATGTTGATGCTAACGATATAATAACTTTTACGACTACTGACACTTCAGCAGATGCTACGGACATAGTAGCCCTTGATGCTAAGGTAGATACATTTGGAGTGACAACTATTACAACTGTAACTGAGGGCTCTGCAACTATTGGTGCAAGTGCTCTTAATGTTACTGATGCTTTAGCTATTGTTGGTACTACTCACGCTGTAACTATTACAGGTGCTATATCTGCTAGTGATGCTAACTTCATTTTAGATAGTGCAACTGCTGGTACGACTGGTGTTGTAACTGCAACTATCTCTAGTGATACTGCGGCTAATTTAGATAGTGCTTTAGCTGATGCTAGTGCAACTGATGTCTTATCATTAACTGTATCAGCTGGTAATGTTGATGCAGCTAATCTAGTATCTTTAAATGCTAAAACGAATCAAGTTATAGATGTAACTGCTTTAACTACTACTCATACTATAAATGGTAATGCTTCTGAACTTATAGATATCTATGTAACTAATGTTACTCAGTATAATGGTCTTGGAGATGAACAAGTTACAGTCGATAATGTCTCATCTGCTAGTGATGTTAATACTATCGCTAATGCTACGAGTGAACCAGTTACTGCGACTGTTACAGCTGATACAGCTGCAAATCTAAATACTGCTTTAGCAAATGCAACTACAACAGATGCCTTAACACTCACAGTTTCAAATGCTGCTACAAATGCAAGTGATTTAGTAGGATTAAATGCAAAAACAAACCAAATTATAGATGTAACTGCTATAACTTCAACCATAAGTGGTACTTCAACTGATTTGATAGATATTTATTCAACCAATTTGGCTCAATATAATGGCTTAGGTAATGAAAACATTACTGTTACAGACACACTCACAGTCGCAGATTTAACTACTCTCTCTGGAAATACTACAGGTATCATTACATCAAGTGTCACTGAAGCTGGAGCAACAAGTGTTGCAAGTTCTGTCTTAGATGGTAATGTTATAGATTTTGACAGTACGGGAGATATAACTATAACAGGCATGACTGGAACAGAAGATTTATCTAATATAACTTCAAGTGGCGGAGGGACGCTCACAGCTGATATCCAAAGTACTTTTACACTTACAGGTACTACAAACACAGATATTATCCTTTCCATCTCAGCTGGAAATACTATGAGTACAGATGTAGCTAAAGCTACAAACAAAACTATCAATGGTGCTGGTAATTTAGGACTCAATAATGGCTCAGGTACACTCAACGCTCTTAATATTACAGCAGCTAGCATCATACTTTATGAAGCATTAAGTGCATCGACTACACTTGATAATGTCCAAACAAATGTCAATGCTTCTGCTATAACAACAGCTACTAAAAATGTAACTATAAACCTAGATGATGCTAACATTGATTTTTCAACTGCTACACTTACCTTTAATGGTGGTGCTGGAACAGATAGTGTCAATACAACTTTTAGTGAAAACATCACAAGCAACATCACCATAGATGCAAATATAGAGAGTGCGAACCTTACTGTCAATGGTAGTAACTCCATTGATGCTACAAATATCTCTACTGATATTAACCTACTCACGGGGGCAGCTGGTACTACTACTATCACAAACTCCACTACCAATGTAGATGCAAGTAATCTAGCAGCCGGAGAAAACCTTAACATAACACTCGCTGATGCCAATGCTACTATAACAACAGGTGCTGGAACAAATACAATAGATGCAACTGCCTTAACTAATGGCAATACCATAACTATTGATGGCTCTGGAAATGCAAGTGTTGCAATTACAGCAGCAGATATAGCAGCTGGTACTGCTACTGGGGATATCACAGTAACTACTGCTGGTACTAATGATAATATTATAACTACAGGTTCTGGAGATGACAACATAGAAGGCTCACTCGGAACAGATACCATAGCTATGGGGACAAACACAGCAACAGGAGATGTGCTTGACTTCTCAAATATCGGCACAGCTATCAGTGTTGACACAACTGGTATCGGTGCAGGTACTGTAACAGGCACAAGTATAGCAACAACATTTTCTGAAACTGAGAGCGTTATCGGAAGCAGTACCACAGATGACAGTTATAGTCTTGATTTTGCCAATATAAATAACCTTATTTTCGATGGAAATACAGATGCTACTGCTGTTGGGGACACTGTCACACTTACCGGTTCAGTTGATGTAGCTGGTGATGCTTCTTTTGTTGGTGGTGCTAATTTTCAAAATATCGAAACACTAGATATATCATCACTTACTTTAACAAATCAAGATACTACTGATGCAAATGATGGAAATGAGCTCATCTTAAGTACTCAAGATATTAAAGATATGACTGATGCTACAAATGAATTGACTCTTAAAATTGGTAGTGATGCTAAAGGTGATGGTTTAGGATTATACAACTCTACAAGCGCTACAACTGACTTTACAGACTTATCTATAACTGGAGGAGATGGCTCAGGTAACTATATACTTGATGGTATAACATTACATGTAGTAGCCTAGCCTATCGCTTCATAGGATGATATGAACTATCATCAACTTCTATAAACCCAGTAACATTAATCTCACTCTCTTTATGCACACAAAACATATTAACTGATACAAGATTTTTAAATATATTTTCTTTAACACTATTAAAATTCTCTTCACTAAAAAGAGCTGGTAGATGCCAGTAACATTTATACTCAAGTGACCAAAGCAGTTCTATTAAACTTTGAGACCTATCTTGCCTGTCGTTTTCACAGTAGATAATGGGTTTATGCGTATCTATCAAAGATAAAGCGCCTCTTATCACATCTTCTTCCATCCCCTCTACATCAATTTTTAATAATTCAAGATGTTCTAAGTCCATAAACTCATCTAAAACAATTTGCGGTATCTTTTCTCCCTTAGCATCATTAACTATGCTAAAACCCCCAAAATTGCCCTCTTTTGTATAGTCTATTTTTGGTATATTTATCTCTTTAGCTTCATCTCCTACCGCTTTATTGTATGTGAAGGTATTAGTTATCGAGTTAAGAGCTAAGTTTGCATTGAGAGTTTGGTAAACTACCCTTTGTGGCTCAAAACAAAAAAGTTGCCCATTAGGTGATATAAAACGAGAAATAGCCAAAGAGTGTACACCTATGTTACTCCCTACTTCTATAACATTTGCCCCTTTAGGACATACTTGCTTATAAAAAATATTTTCTGCCTCATTTATCTCTCCATAAAGGATAAGCGATTTTCCTATATATCTGTCATTTTTATTGACAAGCATAAGTCCGTATTTTGTTGTGCAGAGTTGGTTAAATGGTTGATTTATCATAAATAATACTATCGGTATTTTACTTTCAATACAATAAAAAGTAAAAATTGTATATAATACTTACCATGACTCAACTTGAAAATATTTTACAAGCTATAAAACTAGAACCAGACAATGCTAACCACTATAATACCTGTGCGGTAATCTTATATAAACAAAATAAATTTAAAGATGCACTAATATATCTACAAAGTGCTATAAAACTCAATAGTAAATATGCTGAAGCCTATTCAAACTTAGGTGCAATTCACTCAAAATTTAAAAACTATACTGAGGCGATAAAACTCTATAAAATATCTATAGCCCTCAATCCAAAATATTCAGGTGCATATACTAACTTAGGAAATGCACTCAATAAAATAGGCGAACACGAAGAGGCTATTCACTTTCACAACATCGCTATATCACTTGACCCTAAGTCCGCCAACAACTATGCCAACTGTGCAAGTGCATACAAAAACATAGGAAGGTTTGACCGTGCTGAACGTTTGTACAAAAAAGCTCTAAGCCTTGATGCTAAACATATAAATGCTCACTTTGATTTGGCAACTGTCTTACTCCAACAAGGTAAGAACGAGTTTGGGTTTAAAGAGTATGAATGGCGATTTAAAAAAGAGGAGATGCAGGGTCATCTTCAAACTTACAAAGAGATTTACACTAGAGAGCTTTACAAAGGTCAAGAGTTAGATGGTGAGCGAGTACTCATACATGCCGAACAAGGTTTTGGCGACAGCATTATGGTTGCAAGGTATCTCTTTGACTTAAAAGAAAAAGGTGCAAATGTCATTTTATATATTCGCGATGAACTCGTGTCGCTTTTTAAAGACTTGGATTATGTGGATGAAGTCCATGGTAGAAATGACGAAATACCTAAGTCGGATTTCCAACTTTCCATGATGTCACTCCCACTACTCTTTGATGCTAAGCTTGAAAATATTGCAAAAAATTATCCGTATTTTACCAATGATGCTAAGCATAAACTAAAGAGTAAAAAACTTAAAATCGGCATAGTTTGGGGTGCAAGTAACACAGGCGAGTCTTATAAAAACAAAGTATACGACCTCAGACATTTCACAAAAATGGCTAAGCATGAAGATATACAACTTTACTCACTTCAGTTAGGTGATGATGCTCAGGATATACAAAAGTACGATTTACAAGATGACATCATAGACCTAAGCCCTAAGATAAAAGATTTTAAAGATACCCTTAGCATCATTAACGCGCTTGACCTAATTATCACATCCGATACCTCTGTAGCACACTTAGCTGGGGCTATGGGTGCAAAGGTATGGATAGTACTACAAAAGGTTCCTGACTGGCGTTGGGGCATCAATGAAAACGAGAGTAAATGGTACCCATCTTCGAAACTTTTCACCCAACATTCTCTAAAAGATTTCAACTCTGTATTTAGACAGATTTACTCACAAATGCAAGATGAGTTTAAACTAAAGGCTTTAGATGTTTGATAAAAAAGGTGCCCAACTTGTAGATGCTTTGCATCTTATTCTACAGTTTTATTTTGGTGGGGTTGATAGAGAGACCATACTTACTTTTGCTGGTTGCAGCGAAGATGAGTTTGACCTAAAATCACTTATGCACGTTGTAAAAGAATCTAACCTTTTTGCTAAAACAGAGGAGGTAAACCTTACTGAACTTGACTCTTTTTTACTCCCTATCATAGTTCAAAACTACAAACATGAACTGCTAGTTATCCAACACTCTCATAATGGAGAGCTAAAAGGTATAAACTTAGATACTAAAGAAGAGTTTAGCATCAAAAAAGAAAAACTAAAGTACTTCAAAGTTGCTATACTCTTTTTTAGAAACGAAAAAGAGAGTGTCATAAGTTCTAGAACGAAAGAGCTTTCTTGGTTTATAGCTCCATTAAAAGCATCTTGGCGCGCTTACATAGAAGTAGCAATACTTAGTTTTTTCATCAACCTTTTTGCCATTGCGCTTCCACTTTTTACTATGAATATTTACGACCGCGTGATACCAAACTTTGCGACTGATACTCTCTTCGTTTTAGCTTTTGGAGTGGGCATAATTTTTATATTTGAGATGATACTAAAGTCCGCTCGCGTTTACATACTTGAAAACACTGGTAAAAAGATAGGCGCTTACTTAGAAGAGCTATTGTTAGAGCGTATGCTGGGGGTAAAAACTCAGTATGACAAACTACTCTCAGGAACTAAGGCAAATCTTTTTAAAGAATTACAACAAGTAAAAGAGTTTTTTACTTCTCGAACTATGGTACAGATTTTAGATTTACCATTTTTCTTTATCGCTATTATAGTCATTTATATCATATCTCCAACTATTGCACTTGTTCCACTTATAGCTGGTTTCATCATGGTTGCTTTTAACATTTTGATGCAAATTCCACTTGCTACTCTTGCCCATGAACAGTTTAAAGAAGCGCAAAGTAAAAATGGTTTTTTAGTTGAAACCATACAAGGTCGTGATGCTATAAAACTTGTAAATGGTCATACACAAAGAATGTTTATTTGGCGACGCTTAGTAGCTTTTCATGAACAACTTGGACAACGCATACAGATACTGCAACACTCAGCAACTAACTCTTCATATATCATCATCCAAGCAGTCACCCTTTTCGTTGTATTTGTAGGTGTATATGAGGTTCATGCAAACAACCTTAGCATAGGTGGACTTATAGCAGTGACTATCCTCTCATCTCGTGCTATGGTACCCATAGTAAATATTTCAGGCGTTTTACTTCACTACAAAAAAATGCGCGAAGCGCTTACTTCGATAAATGAGTTTTGGCATCTTCCTCGTGAAGTCAATGAAAACACTCAAATAGGTCTTGGAAAACTAAAAGGAAACATAGAGTTCTCAAATGTGAGTTATTATTACCAAGGTAGTAAATATCCATCTTTGGATAATGTTAGTTTTAGCATAAAAGATGGAGAAAGAGTAGGCATCATCGGTCAAACTGGCGCTGGAAAAAGTACCATACTCAGACTCATCGCCGCACTTGATTTACCCAGTACTGGCTCTGTATTTTTAGATGGACATGAAACATCGAGTGTCCATCCTATAGAAGTTCGTCAAAACATAGGTGTTATGCCACAAGACCCCTTTATGTTTGCAGGAAGTATCAAAGAAAACATAGCATTATCTCGTTCTATATCTAAAGAAGACTTTGTAAATCTCACTAAACTTACAGGCTTAGAATCACTCATAAAAAAAAGTGGCTATGGTGATGCTATGCAGGTAGGTGAGAATGGTGACAACCTTTCAGTTGGTCAAAAACACCTAGTCGCACTTGCTCGCGCTCTTGTTCACAACCCAAATATTTTAATACTTGATGAGCCAACAACTGGCTTAGATGTAGGACTTGAAAAAAGTGTTGTAGAGAACTTAAAACCACTCATAGAAGATAAAACTCTCTTAATTATAACGCATAGGTTTGCAGCACTTGACTTAGTAGACAGAGTGATAGTGATAGATAACGGTAAAGTTGTTGCAGATGGACCAAAAGAGACAGTCCTTACAAAACTTCAAGGGGGCAAATAATGAACTCAATAGTATCATTTGAGAACAACTGGAACCATAGACTTGTTACCTGGCCTATTATGCTTTTTATGGTAGTTTTTATCGTTTGGTCAGCACTAAGTGAGGTTGATGAAAGTGTTCGTGGAACGGGAAGAATTATCCCGTCTGGTCAAACAAAAATCATTCAACATCTTGAGGGTGGTATTATTTCAGATATATTAGTTAGCGAAGGAGATAATGTAAAAAAAGGAGACTCTCTTTATAAACTCTCTCAAGCTTTTTTTCTTTCAGATCAAAATGAAAAAAAGATAGAACTCTACGCACTACTTGCTCAAAAATCTCGACTTAAAGCGGAGATATCTGAAGAAAATAAAGTAATATTTGATGATAAACTCGCTAAGTTCATCCCAGAAATAATCACTAATGAAAGAAGAATATTTAAATCAGATAGACAAGAATTTGTAGGTGAATACGAACTACTTCAAGATGATATAGATAAAAAAAGATACAAAATAAAAGAGATGAAAAACAAGCTCTCAAACCTTGACTTAGAATTAGCCATCGCAAAAGAAAATGTAAAAATACAAGAAAACTTAGTCCGACTTGGTGCAGCATCAAGACAGATGTACTTGCAAGAGTTAGCTAAAAAGCAAAGCATAGTGACACAAAAACAATCATTGCAAAACTCTATTCCCGTAGTTCAAGAAGAGCTACAAGAAGCTAAAAAGAAACAAAATAACTTTAAAAGCAAAGAACATTCAAAACAGTTAAAGGAGTTAAGTAAAGTAAGAGTAAGTATCAACAAACTCTTAGAAAAAGGAAAAGCCAATACAGACAGGGAGGTAAGACTCACCATAAAATCTCCAGTTAATGGTCAAATCAAACAACTCAATTTTCATACTATAGGTGGTATTATAAAACCAGGAGACGAAGTTGCCGAGATAACTCCACTCGATGGATCACTTATGGTAGAAGCAAGGATAAAGACTTCTGATCGTGGTCTTATCTGGGAGGGGCAAGATGTAAGCGTTGAAGTTACCGCCTTTGATACTTCAAGATATGGAACCCTTGATGGTAAACTTATCTACATATCTCCAGATAGTTTCATAGATAACAATGGCAATAGTTTTTACGAAGCAAAAGTAAAAACAATAGAATCCTCTTTTGGCGAGAACAACAATGTACTCGCAGGAATGGCTGCTAATATTAACATTAAAACAGGTAAAAAGAGTATCTTAGAGTATATACTCAAACCACTTAAAGATATAAAGTCAAATTCACTTAGTGAACATTAAATTAATCATTATGAGCGAACTCTCTGCCCTTTAAGTTTATGATTCGTAAGTAAGGGAGCAGTTCACCTGTATCTTGTTTGAGTTTAAAGTCATTAATAATAAGATTTTTCTTATAAGTAATGTAGTCTAATTCCGATCGGTTAAGATTTCTTTGTGCAAGCTGGAGTGCCTGTAAGTCTTGTGTACCATGCTTAAATGCTATCCAGTAACTCTCAACAACCTTACGAGCTGCAATAACTTCACTGCGAGTTAATTCTAAAGAATCACTAGTAGAACTCACTGCACGATGGATAACTTTTATGTCAAAAACTAGCTTACGTTTTTTATCTTCTAATAAATGTTTTAATTCTGAATTTCTTGCAAGTTTTCGTAAGTAACCAGCCTCATCTTTTCCACCAGCATAAAGATTATAGCTTAGAGTCACAATAGCATTGACCTTATCTCTTGTTCCAATGCCGACATCAAATTCATTTCTTTTTTCGGCATTTACCGCAAAGTCAATGGTAGGATAATAGTTCGCTTCTTGTGCATCCATAGCGTAAGCACTCGCTTGTATATAAGCCTTTTGACTAAGAATTTTTGCATTGTGTTCACTCATATAAGCAAGTGAATCTTCTAAATTATGTGTAGGAATTATCATACCCGTTTCAAATGGCATGTTGTTCTTATTAACATCTTGCATGAGGTATTCATACTTAGCCATTGCATCACTTAGTTTAGCTTGTGTATTAATCAAGGCTGTTTTAGCATTATCTACATTCGCTAAGATGAAGTTCACATCCCCTTTTGTGGATGCTCCATTTTCCTCTTTAATCTTAACTATATTAAGAATTTTCTGATAATTTTGCATATTTTTTTGTGAAACTTTCACAGCGATTTCAGCGTAGACAACATCAAAATATGATTTAATGATTTCTATCGTTGCTGATTCCATTTTATCTCTATGCTCATGGAGTGCACCTTGGAGTTTACTCTCCTGCTCACTCACCCTTCCTTCTATTTTTCCACCACTCCAAAGATTTTCAGTAATTGTGAGATAGGCTTCTGTTTTTTTATACTTCATTTCTACATCTTCAATAGTATTGTTTACATCTAAGTCACCAGATTGCGAAGTTCTTCTTTCATACCCAGCTACACCGGAGAGATCAATAGAGGGTAGATGACCAGCTTCTTGTTCATCTACTTGATATTTTGATTGGTTTATTTTATCCATAGATGCTTTGAGCTTATTATTGTTGTTAAGCGACTGCACTATCGCTTCAAGCAGGGTATAACCTTTTTCCCTGTTTGCATGAAATAATTCATCATCATCCAAAGAGACTCTTTGTGCTTCAAACTCTAAACGTTCTTTTATTTCCTCGCTTATTTTCTGTTCATAGGCATCTGTTAGCTTCTTTTCATAAACGTCAACATCTTCATCTATAAGTTGCGCACTTAATATTTCAGGTTCAATATCTTCTATCTTAATTAACCTAGACACTGAAAGTTTTGAAAGTTTACGAATATAAGCATCTTTATACTTTTTATGAATTATATTAAGTTTTTTTCTTCCATCTTCTTTGGACTCTAGATTCACTACATACAGAACTATATAGTCATCTACTACTGCTATATATGTGTTCATATTTGGAAATTGACTAAGTATAGTAAGAGCTGTTGTTTTTGACTTTACTGTTGCTACTTGAATTACATAAGCATCAGGATTTACTCCTGTGCTTTCTAACTCTTTAGAAACAAGTGATAACGTCAATAATAAAACAACAACTAAATATCTCATGGCATAACAGCCTTTATGACTAAGCTTCCATATTTTGACGGTTCTAAAACACTGTTTTGTAAATCCATCTTGATTCTAGAAGCACTAATATTATTTTTTTTGATAATATTTTTAATATTTAATATGCGACCTAATGATATTTGTTTTGCTATAGTTGAACTCACGATACCGCTTGGGTCATGCACATAGATAGTAAAACGAGCACTTTTAGAACTTCGATTTACTCCGCTAATAAATTGTCTGATTTTATGCTTGACTGATGTAGGGATAAATATATCTTTATCTTTAAAATATATCTCTACCTTACGATTAGACTGTACTAAGTTATGATTATCGTATACTTTAGCTTTTTTTTGATTTCTATAACTGACAGAGTTGCCATCACCTTCTCCACCACTAAAAAATGAGTTTGTTCCATCTGAAACTACTTGTGGTTTAATCATCTTTCGAAATGAAACAAGGTTAGAACCACTACCCTCACCTGTATATGTTTCATTTATCGTAGGCATAGGTATACAACCCTCAGGAGTTACCGTTTGAACGATATTTGAGGTATCATCAGGTGACTTAATATTTGACTGTGCAGTATAAGAACTTTTAGACTTAAACTGAGCATAATACCCGATATTTACAACAGTGATAAGTAAAAAAAGCATTAAAACAAGGATTACAGATGCGAATATATCAACAAATGGGGGCCATGGATTAAACTCTTCTGGGCAGCCTTTAGCCATCTAAATCTTCCTAGTTAAATAATTTACCAAATAAACCACCACTTTTTTTTCCATCTTCTGGAGAAAAAACTGCTTCTTTTTCTAGTATTGCTTGTGTAACTTGAGCTAAACCTTCCTCTTGTTTGAGTTGATTTTTCTCACTCGTTTGTAAAAATTCATCTTTCATATCACCTATGCTTGATGAAATTTTCTCCAATGTTTCTTGTTGTGCTTGTGATGTACCTTTGTTGTGATCTAGTATATCTATCAGTGTAGTCTCTTGAATTTTAGAGTGATTTACTATCTCATGTAACTGATGTAATTCAGTGTTTAATATCTCTGTTGACTCAGAATTATTTTTATGAATCTGTTGGGATACATAAGCTATTTTTGATGTTATATTATTTAACTGTGCTTCATATTTTATATTATGATCATATGTTTGCGTGAGCGTATTATTGATATTTTTACTTGTTGCTAAAGAATCCTCTATTGTTTTAGACTGATTTTGTTGCACTTGATGTAGAGCATCTAAGGTATTAAGCTCTCCTTGAAGGGTAAGAGAGAAAGACTCAATGAGCTTACTAATACCACTGAAGTTTTCATCATTTGTCCCTGCATTTTCATTGAGCTGTTTATGTATACTCGTAAGTATCTCAGACTCAACATCTAACTTCGTACTTGACTCTTTTAATAAGTTTATTAAATTATTTAATAATTTTTCATTTGTAGCTTGATTAACTTCGTCACCTGTTTGCATCTCTTTAAGTAGTTTTTGTTTTTCTGCTAAAGCATTTTCTAATGAACTTAACAACCCAGTAATTTGAGTTGCTCTTTGAGAAAGTTCCTCTGTACTAGTTTGAGATATCTCTTGAAATTTCTGAGTTATATTAGAGTGTGTGATTTCAAGTGCGTTCTCAATTTTTTCTATTAAAAGGTACATTGAGTCTTGCTGTTGCACAATAAGCTGTTGATGATTTGTATTCATACTTATCTGTAAAGAATTAAACTGTTGTGCTAAGAGTGTAGTTGTACTATGAGCATTTGTATCTATATTTTGCAAAGAACTGCTTATATCATTAAACACATCAAGACTCAGTTCATGTTCATCTCTTGCTTGTTGTATTGAGGCTACTGTGATAGAATGAAGTTGTTCATTTGTCTTTGAGATTTTACTCATCTCCTCAGTAAGTTCTGTTAAATTGTTTACAAAAACATCCATAAAGGATGATGTATGACCATCATCACCTGCTTCACCAGTTGTACCCTCTACTGAACCACCACTGTCAATAGTACGACTTTTCAACCAGTCTTCAACACCATTGATAAGTTGTTCTTGATTTTTATTGAGTATATATCCTTTAAGACCAAGGATAATCGCAGCAACAACCCCAAAAAGTGACGAACCAAAACCAACTGCCATACCACCAAGTGGTCCTGAAAAATCTGAGATAACCTTTGCTAAGTCAATATCTCCAGATAATGATAAGATAATTCTACCCATATCATCAATAGCTATAAGTAAGCCTGAGAATGTTCCAAGCAGACCAATCATCAACACTGTACCAGTAAAGTAGTTCGTGTACCTGTTTTGATGACCAAATCTCTCTTCAATCATCTCAACAACATCACGTGCCTCTTCTGCAGTAAAAAGCAACATCCCTTTTTTAGCACGAGTTTGAAACATATGCGCAATACTTGCTGGCATTACCTTTTCAATACCTTGAAGGTAAAACTCCAAATTATCTTTTTTATATGCTAATATACCAAATGTACCAGCTAGCATCACCAGGTTCACGGCAGCTTTCATAACCATAATAATACCAATAGTTAAAACAGTAAGTACAGCAAGATTAAAGGTGAGCGTTGCAAAAAAGTACATAGAGATAGCTTCTATGTTTGAGACTACGATAAAATAAATAAACAGCCATACTACGACGTATGACTTCATTATTTTTAAACGTTTCATATCCCTGCCTTAAAAGATGAATAAGATTAGCGAGATTACTAAGCCAAGAGCTACGGTTGTAATCGAATTAATCATATTTTTCGTAATTTGCACAAACGAACTGCCACCTACTGAACTCTCACCTATAAAAAATAAACCTATCTGCCTTCCATTTAAATCAATAGTTTCATCATAGGTAGTATAAAAACTTTTATTTGCTTCATATTTTCTTGCTATCACTTCTTCAATATTAAGACGTTGTAAATTTTGATAAAACTTTGAATCATAGTTATGAAACGCTACCTTATATGTATCATCTATATCATGGTAAGTATCTGTTTTATGTGCTATATCTAAAAACACTAACTGATTTTTGTTCAACACAAAGATAAACTCTTTTCCTAAGCGTTCAAAATCAACCTTAAGGGCATGTATGCTTTGAGAAACTTCTATAGCCCCGATAGTAGAGTTACCATCATCCACAGGAGTTATTCCTATCAAGCGAATACCATCTTTATTTGCAACTATTCCAGAAATATTTTGTTTTGAGCTCATAACCAAATCTGCAAACTCATTATTTTGAGAGTTCTCTGTTTTATAATCTTTTGCATAAAAGCGTATTTTAATTGGGCTAATATTTGTTTTTGCATTAATCCCAGTAGATGTAGCCTCTAGTAACTCCATAACATTTGCTTCATTTTTTGACTTTATCGCGGTTTTAACTTTTTCATTTAACGTTACGATACTCGCAATAGAAAGCAAAGAGTCATACCTAGATATTAAAAAGTTATCAAGTAAGTTCGTATCAAGTCGATGCTCTTCTAAGTATGTTTTTGAAGCAACATCTTTTGTCATTGAGTTTATAAAAAGCATGGAAGCGAGTACTCCAGCAGCCGAAGCGAAGGTCAAAGCAGTAAACCATATCCACTTTTTTCTTTTTAGAAATTCTTTGAGAGATTGAAGAAATTTTACAAAACTAAACATTTATACTTCCCTTTATAGAGTTTATTACATATATAAAGCAAAAATAGTTCCAAAATTAACTAAATCTCACAAAAGTATTATAGCTCCAATAAAACGGTATCTCTACGAGTAGATTCAAACTTTTTACATCCACTCTCAAAAGCTCCACTTTCACCAATGATAAGACACTTGTGCTTTGCTCTTGTAACAGCGGTATATATCAGTTTTGTATTGTGCATAATATAGTGAGAAAATGTCATAGGGATAACGACTATGTCATACTCCATCCCCTGTACCTTGTGGATAGTCAAAGCATAAGAAAGCATCAGGTGTGACTTTAATTCTTCATATTCATAGACCACGACTACTTCTTCATTTGGGTAATATACAAAAGCCTGTTCCTCCTCTTCGTTTATCTTAAACAACAAGCCACTCATCCCATTAAAAATACGCCGATTAGAAGAATCTTCTCCTATTTTAAAGCCATCTGAACTCCATGAAGTCATATTTTCATTTTTTGTATGGACCACTTTATCCATCAAACGAAATTCTAATTCACCACGTTTTATACATTGTTTTGGATTTGGGTTGAAATACTCTTGCAAAACTTTGTTTAGATTTTTAGAACCAAGTGTACCACCTTTCATAGGTGTTATAACTTGAAAATAGTTGAGATACTCTTTAATCTGTTTATTTTTTAATCTATACCTTGCTTTTTCTATGGACTCTACCACACGATGTACTATTTGAGTTACTATATTTGTAGAATTTTGCTCACGTAACTCATGCAGTTCTTTTTGTGAAAGCTGATTTTTAAGTGCATAGTAGTTCATGATGCTAACATCACGAAACTCAAAATCTTCATAATGATTTTTATACTGAGGGACTATCCCTTTTCGTATATCATTTGCGATAAGAGTTATCGCTTGGTCTTCATTTTGTCTAAATATTTTTGTAAGTTTAACTATCGGGGCTAATGCTAAGCTAAGCACATCACTCAAAACATTTCCCGCACCAATAGGGGGAAGTTGTGCATCATCTCCAACAACTATCAAGATTGCATCTCTTCTAATCTTAGCAACGACACGTGCAAATAAAGTAGAATTTATCATAGATGCTTCATCTATCAAAACAACACCATAGGGGAAGTCATCCTCGTGTTTCATAAGCAAACTCTGTATAGTTGCACTCTCATATCCCGTAGTATCACTAATACGCTGTGAAGCTATACCACTTAAGGCACAGGTCATTATCTCCTTAGCATCATAACGGGTGTTTAGCAGATCTAGTATTGTTTTACTTGTTGTACTTTTCCCTGTCCCAGCATATCCAACCAAAAAGAGCAACTTAACTCCTTTGTTAATCATCTCTACTGCTTGACGTTGTTGTTCGCCAAGTTTGAGTTCGCTCTTTGTCAAAAACTCATCTAACTCTTTTACAAAGCCACCGCTATCCCCTTTTGCTCTGGTTTTAAAATCATCATATAAAAACTTTTCAGCATCATAAAGACGAGCAGGAGATACCCTGTCATTTTTCATAAGTACGATGCTAGACTCTGCTACCCTCTCCACTAAGGCAACCTCATAAAGATGACGTTTATCGAAAAAGCCAAGAAGTTCATCAAGCGCATTAAAAAGCAACTCTTTAGCTACACATGAGTTACCCTGTTGTTCGCAGTAGTTTAAAAGCACATAATCCATAGCAGAACTGATTCTTTTGTCATCCTCTATATTTAGACCCATTTTCAGTGCTAATTCATCAGCACGCTTAAAACCGATGTTATTTATAGAGGTGAGTATATAAGGATTGTTTTTTATCTTGGTGCATGGCTCATCTACATCTTTCATAGCAGTAGATATCATCGTCAAAAGGGCAGGACTTACTTCATAAGGTGTTAAAAATTCACCCAACTTACGCATTGCATGGTATTTTTTCCAACTTGCTTGAATCTTCTTTAAACGTTTCTCTTTGATACCATTGAACTCTAAAAGTCTTTCTATATCGTTATCTAAGATATCAATTAAGCCCTTCTCTCCAAACTTTTCTATAAGTTCGGCGGAGAGTTTTTTTGTAAAACCTTTTATGATTTTGTTTAAAAAGAAAAAAAGTGGATTTTGGTTTACTTTGAGGTGGTCAAACTTAAAAGTTTTACCATACTTTTTATGCTCCTCCCAGTAACCACTAAGTGTTACAGCGGAGCCTTTTATACTAGATACTTTTGCATCCAAATATACACCAGAGATTTTTTCACCACTTTTTAAAACCGCGATAAAAAAACCCTCATCATTTTCAAAAAGTATGTGGTCTATTTGACCTATTAATGTAGTAATCATTATTGTTTTATTACTATCCCCTGATTCTTTCCATCAATTTTTTCTACTTTTATTATAAATGTTTTTGGTGCTTCTAATCCTATAATAACCATTGGTACAGATAAAATATCCCTTAACGGATTCAGGTAGGTCAAAAATTTTTCATACTCGCCAACAGCTCCATCAAATCCACCTTTATCTTTTAACTCTTTTGTAGCACAAATTATGACACCAACTTCCGTGTTCACTTCTTTTTTTACATGATTTAACTCGCTGGCTAACACTGGCTTTATTAAATTCCATGCTATAGCTTCTCCATGGTTAAAGGCGACTTCTACAGATATACTTTCTTTAGCAAAGTCTAACCTCCATCGATTTCCACTATATTCGTCATCTTGAAATATATAGCTTTCTTCATTCCATCCTAAAGCAATCAATCTATCTTTTAATAAATTATTTATCGATTCTGAAATACTTTTTGCTCTTCTATTATTATCTTCATGATGTATTATAATGGCTTCATCACCTATGCTTTCAATCGCAAGAAGTAATTCACTCCATATTTTAATATAAGTTGGTTCATTTTCTAAAATTATTTTTCCATGTCTAAATGAATGAATCTTATATTGCATAGCATCAATCCTATTTTATATCTCTTTTATTAGCTGCATTCCTAGTTTTTCAACTATACCTACAACTAGTGCATTACCCATTAAAAAAGCTCTTTTAGAATCTGTCACACCAAGAGTATGATTGTCTGGAAACATATTAAGTCTTTCGAGTTCAATCGGAACTAATCTTCTATATTTTCCATTTACATATACTACATGCTTAAATCTTGAAGCACTAGCACCACCTTCTCCCGTAATAATAGTTCTTGATGCTTTAGTCAAACAGTCTGGAAAACTCATACTTCCTTCGCTATAGGTATATTCATGGCCTGTAGTTTTATTCACTCTTTGTATAGACTTAGAACCTTTTTGATATTTCCATTTTTCTAATTCAACATCATCTATATAAAATTCATTTGCTACCTCTTTTTCATCTACTAAAAAATCACCTAAAACTGAATATTCATCATTATAATTAACTTCTATTTTTGATGTATAGTAGTTACCATTTATCATATAACCAGTATCTAAAAAAGTATTTTTCTTAGGTGTGTTTATATTAAAGTTATTCGTAATATCAACTAAATCATCACTTAATTTAGCTGATACTATATTGTCTTTTTCTAATTTTTTTATAGGAAACGATTGAGCAAAAAGTCCGGATTGACTTAATATTTCTACGGAATTTTTATTTTTTATAGTTTTATATAATTCTGTGCCTTTTTTATATGCCATTATAAACACTCTACGCCTTTTTTGTGGCATTCCATATTCACTAGCATTTATGACGCGCCATTCTACTGCATACTCAAGTGCATTTAAAGATGACAATATTATCGCAAAATCTCTTCCTCTTTGACTCGCAGGCGATTTTAAAAGTCTATCTACATTCTCTAACATTAAGTATTTGGGTGCTTTATCTTTTTTTTCCTGTAGTATTCTATGTATCTCCCACCATAAGACACCTTTTTTTCCAACTATTCCTTGTGAATTTTTGAGTGTACTTGCGACTGAATAATCTTGACAGGGGAAACCACCAACAAGTAAGTCATGATCTGGTATATCACTAACTTTAACATTAGATATATCTTCATTACTATGATTTAAGTAGCCAAAATTTTTACAATATACATCTGATGCATGTTGTGTTTTCGTTGAAGGTTCCCACTGGTTACTCCATACAATTTCGTATCCAACACTCAGTGAACTTACATTTTGTAAACCTAGACGAAAACCACCAACTCCAGCAAAAAGTTCTATTGTACGAATATTATTTTTTTTATTAACTTTCATATTCATGTTAAACTTTTGTTCCTCTGCATTCATGCTAAATAACATTGGTATAGTCATCATACTCTCCAAAGTGATTTTTAAAGAGTATATCAACAATCCTAGTATTTAATAAATTTTATGACAAAGTGTCATACTTTTCTTTTAATTAACCCTTAACTCTCTTAAGTCTATCATTCTCTTGTGCCTTATACAACTCCGCACACCCTTTTGAAAGTTCTCGGATTTTTAACATATAGTTTTGACGTTCGGTTTGGCTTATTGCTTTTCTTGCATCGAGTATGTTAAAAGTATTTGATGCCATCATACATAAGTCATATGCTGGTAATGGAAGTCCTGCTTCTAGTGTCCGTAAACACTCATCACATTTTGCATTAAACTCTGCAAAGAGCATAGGGACATCTGCTACTTCAAAATTGTATTTTGAAAACTCTATCTCACTCTCTTTATGTACATCTCTGTAATAAGTTGTACCATGTTCGTTTTCATTCCATACGATGTCAAAAATGTTATCAACATTTTGCAAATACATAGCTAAACGCTCAGTTCCATAAGTTATCTCAACGGCTACAGGGTTACACTCAATGCCACCAACTTGTTGAAAGTAAGTAAACTGAGTCACCTCCATACCGTTTAACCAAACTTCCCAGCCAAGACCCCATGCACCGAGTGTTGGTGACTCCCAGTTGTCTTCTACGAAACGGATATCGTGCTTAGATACATCAAGTCCTAGATACTCTAAAGATTTTAAATATAACTCTTGAATATTATCTGGTGATGGCTTTATGAGTGCTTGAAACTGATAGTAGCTTCCAAGACGATTTGGATTTTCTCCATAACGACCATCTGTTGGACGGCGAGATGGCGCGACATAGGCAGTAGCCCAAGGAGTTGAGTCAAGTGAACGAAGAAAAGTCGCTGGGTGAAAGGTTCCTGCACCAGAGGGGATATCATAAGGTTGTACGATATTACACCCCTCTTTCATCCAAAATTCTTGTAGTTTTAGTAGCATCTCACTAAAAGTTATCATCTCATCTCACTTATGTATTTATATTTTTGTAATTATAGCAATTATTGCTTATATGAACTTATTTTCAAGCCTAAGTCTTTGTAGTCTGTAAAAGAATTATAGTAAATCTTTGCACTTCTAAAGCCCATCACACGATTGACAATAAACCACTCAAGGCTAGAGGTAAATATATCATCAGAATATACAATTATATCATTAAGACTAATTTGCAATTTTCTCAAGTAATAATCTTGTAATTTTTCACTTGAGATTAAAGTATAATCACGTAAAAACTTATCTCTATACGGAGAGTTTTTAGCTCCTTGTATATGCCCATTAACATATGACTCCGAATCTCTCGCATCAAGTAGCAGATTTCTTTTAGAAATATTTTTTAAAATTTTATTATCTATGGAGATTTTTTTAGGTTTTAAAGTGATCTTATGAGAATCTAATATTCTTACTTCCTTAGTAACTAAGCTGTCATACTCAAAAATCCATGACATATACCCACCATCTAAAATTCGCACCTCTTCAAAACCACTAGAGATTAAAACAAAAGCTAAAAAAGTAGCTCGTTTGAAGTCTTCAAAATCATTTCTTCCATAAATGATAACATGAGAATCATCTGAGAGGCCGATATTCCCAAAAATTTCTTGTATACGTCTTGGTGATTTTAAAGCATTATTACTTTTTTCTTTGTCTATCAGGTAGTGGACATCAAAAGATATAGCACCATCTATATGACTCATTTTATAACTATCACTTATATCTATCACTACAAGATTTTTATCATCAAATGAATTTCTTAAGTACTCTGCAGATACAAAAGCATCTTGCGCATAGAGAGCTATAAAACTAAAAAGTAAAATTATGATTTTTTTCATCTATACTTAGAAACCAGAAGTATCTCGAAATTGTGCTATTTCATCTTCTACCATCTCATTAATCATCTTGGTAAATAACTCTGAAATCATATTTGGTGATACATCTAACTCAATGGCCTTTGCACGTACTTTTTGTTTGATAAACTCAACTCTATCTTCAGCCTTAACCTCATCAACACTATTTTTAAAAGCTACAGCTTGATGTATATAATGACTTCTTTTTGCAATTAACTCTACGAGAGCATCATCTATTTTATCTATCTCTGTTCTTACTTCTTCTAGTGAATTACATTTTTTCATTTTTATTCCTCAAATTTTAAAGTAATATTAACTAAAAATATCTAATTTTTAATTAACAATTGTCTAACACTATTTCTATATAATTTTTATATCGATTCTCAATGTATAGTCTTTTACTGACTCTTGAAGACTATACTCCTGTTAAACTCCCTAAAACCCTTAGTTTTTTATCTATCTCCCTTAACTTATCTTCTGATGTTGTTTTTTCTTGTAACACGTTCAACCAAAACAATACACTTTTTTTATAACCATAAAAAGAAGCATCATCTATTAAACGCTCCACTTCTGCAAAATTAAGCCGCTCTTTTATAAGTGAAGCACTCAATAGTTTTGATGTAATTACATCCATATCAAAAAGTTCTTTTTTTGCTTGAGTATAATTTGATGCTAAGACACTTTGTGCAAAATTTTTATAGGTACTATCAAGAGTCTTAATGTCTTGAGGTTTCAACGAAGTACTTATAAGCTTGTAGTAACTATCTAACTCCTTATCTTCGAGTAAACTTTCTATATCTTGATACTCTAAACATTTATCTTCAATACCAACAGAGATATTAAGCGCACACTTTCCTAAGTATATACGTGAGAGTTGGTTAAGATTAGCACTTTGCTTTGCATGATGTATAGCCCTTTTTAAATCACCCTTAGCTAAAGCATCCCTATCACTTAAAAAATTGTTTGTATAGGAGCTAAAAGCATTTATAGACTTGTATTTCCAAGCATCAGGCTTAGACTTGAATGAACAAGCACTCAAAAGAACTAAGATAAAAAAAGGAAGCAGTACTCTTATCATGGAAGTATCACCTCAGTAGCATCATCGTCTTGCATCAGTGCATCTACTTTATCCATAATTTGGTTAGATTTTTGTAGCCCTGTAGATATCTCCTCTTTTATCGTAGTTAAATCTTCATCATACGCACCAATAGAAGATACCGTAGCATCAAGTTTTTCAAGTTTTTCTTGGACATCCTTTAAAATCAAGTCTAAGTTTTTAATCACATTTGATGATGGTTTCACTATGTCCCCATCTAGGTGCTTCGTTAAGTGTTCTAAATTTTTCATCATTTTATCTAGTGATGCTAAAGAGTCTATGAAGTCATCTGTAGAAGTTTTTGAACCAGTTATACTCGTAAGTAAAGAATCTTCTTGAGCAAGTTTAGCTGTAAAATCTTTTGCATTTTTAAGCATCATCATCATATCTGAATCTTTTTGAGAGATTGCAAAGGTTATATTATCTATATTATTAATGATGCTAATGATTTTATCCACAGCCGGTTGCAACTTTACTATCATGTCATTAATATCGTCACTCATCAGAAGTGTTAAGCTTTCCCCTGGTTTTAAAAGAGCATTATCTATTGCGGAGTAAAGAACTATATGTGCAGAGCCGATTAAGGGTTTTGTTATCATTAAAACAGAATCCTCTGTTATCCATTTTCTATTATCTTCATCAACAGAAAAGCTCATACGTACAGTTCCATCATCATTTAATGCCATAGAGTCTATCACACCAATCTCAAATCCAGAATACTTGAGTGGCATTCCAACCTTAAAAGAGGTGGCGCTATCTGTTTGAAAGTGGAAGGTATATCGTTGATGAAAAGCACCTTTTTCTTCTAACAAAATATACATAAACATACCCATAAGGATCGTGATTATAATTACAAAAAAACCAACTGTTAATCTCATCTTATCATATGTCATTGAAATACCAACATCCCCTCATAGTGAAATCTATTAATCTCATTTTCTAATATTATTATATTTTTTGTTTCATTCAATATCGCTAAATTTCTCATAGCAATTGCTAAAAATTCTATATTTTTAAGTATCGCCAATGGATTTAAGATAACTATATTTTTTTCATTTGTCATTAAAGCTCTAATGATCATAATATAAAAAACCTCAACCTCATTACACTGATGTGGCCTTTTAAGTCCGAGGTCTATTCTATTTATTTTATTTAAATACACCTTTGCTTCTTCTTGTGCTATACGGACTGGGGTATGATTATGTACCTCACGAATCAAAGCAATATTTTCAAGCATATCTAAGTTGGCTATAAGTGGTGTATCAACAGAGATTATACTATATCCGTCAATCTCTTCTAAGACCTCTTGAATCTCTTCTACTTCAGAGTAAAAATTTAAAGTGATTGGATTACTAATGATAACACCTCGATTAAAAATATAGCTATAAAAAGCTTCATCATCCCATTTAACACAGAGATAGGAATAGCTGTGTAACTATTTGTCGTCTTGATTCCACTATATATGGGTATAAGCGTAATCACAAAACCAAAAGCTAAGCCTTTACTTACTAATACAACTACATCTTTCACTTCAACTGCACTCAACAAAAGGTTCGAGTAGGCGTGTAGATCCATATTCATGTAAAAAAGTGTAACAAGATACCCACTACTAAGCATAATGATAGCAAAAACAATGGAAAGAGAGGTTACGCTTATCATCCCGCTAATGATGCGGGGAAGAAAAAGATAGTCTATCAAATCTATTTTGTATTCACGTAAAGTATTTAATTCTTTGTTGACATTCATCACAGCTATCTCTGTATTGATAGCGGCCCCTGAACGAAGTGATATCAAAAGTGCTGTGAAAAAAGGGGAAAATTCATCCATAACAAAGTTAATGATTATAGACCCTATACTACTCTCTAAATTATACTCAGTAGCTAATACAATGACTATCCCGATAATTATAGAACCAAAAAACATAGCCATCATTACAAAAAGAGGCAAAATACCAACACTTGTAAAATAAATCTGCTTAGTAAGAACCATGCGCATTGCAGGGTTATAACTATGAGGTTTAAACATATGGGTTACACAAAGATAAACAAACTTGCTAGCTTCTAAAAATTCAAAAACAATGTTGATAGTTTTATCACCAATACTTTCTATAAATTTTAAAATCAAGTTTAAGCCTTTGTTCTTAGTTATTATCCTATAATTTAGCTTAGGAAGCTATAATATGAGGTAATAAAGGAAGATAAATATGAAAAATATATACCTCATTATTGCAAAACAAATCATTAGTGAAGCTGGTAAAATCATAAAAGAGGCACGCGCTACAAATGCTTTTGGATTTTCCTTTAAAGATGATAACACTCCCATCACTAACATAGACACGCAAATCCAAGCCTACATCACGAAAAAACTTCAAGATAACTTTGATATCCAAGTGATGGGGGAAGAAGACTCAAACATCATAAATATAGACAAACCATACTGGGCGATAGACCCCATAGATGGAACTTGGGCCTTCATAACTCATGAAAATACTTCTGCAATCAACCTTTCCCTTATAGAAAGCGGTAAAGTAAAATTAGGTATTGTTTTTAACCCATTTACGGATGAGTTTTTTCATACTGAGGTTAATGAAAAAGCATATTTAGGTTTACTAGAACTCCCTTTACGACACAATGATGGAGTAACAGTTGTCAACTTTAAACCGGAGAGACAACACCCCATCGTCAAAAATCTCAATAGACTTTTCAAAGAAGATCGCGTAAAAAAACTCGTTTCCATTGGAGGGAGCATAACTTACTCTATGTGTATGGTAGCCAAGGGTGCCTTTTCAAACTACATAGCTCATTTTAATGCTCAGGCAAATGCTTGGGACCTCTCAGCAGCAGTCCTCATTATACGAAATGCAGGCGGTTTTGTGACAGACCTACAAGGGAAAGATATAGACCCCATATCTCATCAAGGTTATATCGTAGCAAGTGTGAACAAAAAAGTAAAAGACGAATTTTTAGAGATGTTTAATGAAGTTGAGATGTAGAATATTTTAGCTTATTTCTTCCATCTTTTTTTGCTTTATAAAGTAACTTATCTGCTTGATGGTAAACAATATTTCTTTCGATTATCTCTTTAGAATCAATAGATACCAAACCCAATGAAACACTTATATATTTATGTTCCTTACTCTTTTTATTTTCTATTTTTAAATTAAAAATCTCTAATCGCAACCTATCCGCCAAGGCAATAGCTGCTGACTCATTTTTAGTATTATATATGACACCAAACTCTTCTCCGCCTAAACGAAAACTTGCATCATCCGCTCTAAAAAATGTTTTTTTCAACACTTCAGATATTCTTATTAAAACATCATCACCCAACTGATGCCCATAAACATCATTATAATCTTTAAAATAATCTACATCTAACATCAAAAAATTAAACAATTCCTTTTTTCTTTTTGCGCTATTTACCATATTTACAAAAATATCATCAAAGTAACGTCTGTTAAATATATTAGTTAAGGCATCTAAAGTTGATAATTTCTCCATATCTAAAAGTGCTAATTGTAACTCTCTTGTTCTTTGTTCTACTTCAATTTCTAATTTTTCATTTAATATTTCTAGCTTATTTTGAAAGTTTTTTCCAATGAAGAGTTACTAGCCTCAGCTATAAAATCTCCATTAGCATCAACACTCACTATAAACATATTATCTTCTGAATTGTTCCATAATGTACGAAAAAGAAGTAGTTCGCCACTTAATGAACTCTCTAAAAGAAAGTTGTATTCTTTCATTTAAAATTTCGCATTTGGTACGGGATGATTATCTACAACAAAATCTATATCTTTATCACCGCGTCCGCTTAGATTGATAAGTATCGTTTTATCACTCCCGATTTCTTTTGCTAACTTCATGGCATAAGCAACTGCATGAGCAGACTCTAGCGCTGGGATGATACCTTCAAGTTGTGAGAGTTTATAAAAAGCATCTACTGCTTCTTCATCATTACATAAACCAACTGTCGTACGACCAATATCTTTTAAATGAGCATGTTCAGGTCCAACTGATGGATAATCAATTCCAGAACCGATAGAGTAGACTGGAGCTGGCTCGCCATCTTTGTCTTTAAGCATGATGGAGTTAAAACCATGCATAATCCCCTCTTCACCATAAGTTAAAGAGGCGGCATGCTCACCTAACTTATCACCTTTTCCCATAGGCTCTACACCAGTTAAAGTCACCTCTTCATCATCTATGAAACCCGCAAAGATTCCCATAGCGTTACTTCCACCTCCTACACAGGCTATAACATGGTCTGGGAGGTTATTTTCCATCTCTAAGAACTGCTCTTTTGCTTCATGCCCAACAATTGACTGAAAGTCTCTTACCATCATTGGAAAAGGGTGCGGTCCTACTACACTCCCTATACAAAACAATGCAGTGTCTGCTTGAGGTACATAAGCTTCAAAAGCACTATCGACTGCTTCTTTTAAGGTACGAAGTCCGTGCGTAGCTGGTATAACTTTTGCACCAAGAATCTTCATACGTATAACATTTGGATGCTCTTTTTCTATGTCAACTTCACCCATATGTATCTCACATTCTAGTCCAAAATAGGCTGCAGCAGTTGCAAGAGCTACACCATGTTGCCCTGCCCCAGTCTCAGCCATAACCTTAGTTTTACCAAGTTTTTTTGCCAACATCACCTCTGCCATACAGTGGTTGAGTTTATGTGCACCCATATGGTTCAAGTCTTCACGTTTTAAAAAGATTTTAGCACCGCCACAATGCTCAGTTAAGTTTTTTGCGTAAGAGATAGGCGTTGGACGACCTTGGTAATGTTTACGAACATATTTAAGTTCAGCTATAAATTCAGGGTCATTTTTAAGTCTTTTGTACTCTGCTGTAATGTCAGCAAATGGACCCTCTAATGGTGGTGGTATAAACGCACCTCCAAATTTTCCAAAAAATCCGTTTTCATCGGGGTGAGATTCTAAGTATGACTTTGACATTTATAACTTCCTTCATTAAAATTACTTTAATTATAGTTCAGATATATTTAATAAATACTTATTTTAAGTAGATTCCTGTATCTTTTATCTCTATCTTCTTAGCATCATTGAGTGTAGTGAGTGATTTTTTAAAGGCTTTTTTACTGAGTCCGAATACATCTTTTAGTAAGTCTGCATCACTTTTGTAGTTGTATGGCATGCTTCCACCGTTTTGTTTGATGAGCTCTAAGACTGTGTCAGCATCACTACTTTTTTTCGCTGCGCCACTTTTTTGTAGTTTTATATCTATGCCACCATCTTTACGAACATTTTTTATGTAGGCTTGAAGCGTTTGCGCGATGCTAAGTTCTTGAAATACTTCATTTTTATATATAAGCCCCTCATATTTGTTCTCAACTATACACTTAAAGCCTAATGGTGTTTTAGCAATGATAGTGATTTTTACCTCTTGGTGTGGCTTAAGCCCTTTTGGCTTAGCATCATTAAAAAAAGATTGTGTTTTTTCTGTGCCAACTAAACGGTGAGTTTGTTCATCGTAGACAACTTTTAAAAAGCGTTTCTCACCAACTTTAAAAGGTGTACGCTGAAACATATTTGGTACTAGCAAGTCTTTTAAAAGTCCCCAGTCTACAAATGCACCAAACTTTGCAACATCTACCACCTCAAAAAAAGCAAACTCGTTTAGCATCGCAACTGGTTTGAGTGTAGTAGCTATGAGTCTATCTTCGCTATCTGTATACAAAAACACATCTATGAGAGAATCTACTGTCATATCTTTTGTTTCATAAGCTTTAGGGAGAAGGACATCTTTTTCATCAAGTGCATGAAGATGTAGTCCGTGAGGTGAGTATCTATCTACTCTAAGGGTGTTTATTATTCCAAGTTCTAAGTGTTCGCTTTGTTTTTTATGTTCATTATTTTGCATGGTTTATCCGTCATTTTAATTACGACATTATAGCCGTTATTTAATAAAAAACTGTATAATAAATTATAAAGGCCTTATAATGTATCACTATTTTTTATTTATTTTTAGTATCTTTACATTTTTAGGATGTAGCTCTGATAATGCTATTTCTGATGCTACAAACTCTATTGATGATATCTATACACCAAGCGCTTCACTCCTTGAGTGTGCAACTAGCAAACAAAACATATCAGTTACAAGCCAAACCGATATACCTATGCTCGTTGTTCTTATAAACTACAATAATGTTCAAATCACTTCACCCTTTTCTACTTGGGCACAAAAAATCTTTTCTAAAAACAGTGGCACACTAAATGATTACTATACAGAGATAAGCCAAAACCAATTTGAATTTTCAGAAGCCACAGAGTGCAATGGAATAGCCTCAGTACTACTAGGAAAAAACCATCCTGACACTGATATAAATAGCCCATTGTTTAATACAAATGTTTACCCTGATTTAGCATCAGCTTTAAGTATATTAGATGACAAAGTATCTTTTAATGCATATGACACAAATGGAGACGGCTACATCCAAGCAAATGAACTCCTTATAACTTTCATCATCGCTGGCTATGAAGATGCCTATGAGGGCAGTCATGTCACCAATGGGATATGGGCGCATCAAGATTGTGTAGATAGCATAAACGCTCCTCTCTTAGATGGAGTGAGAATCATGGGATGCACAAACAATGGCAACTATGCCCTCTTTGGTGAACGCCATGATGCAAGATTCAATACTCATGATGCTACCATAGGCATAATCGCTCACGAGTTAGGTCATTCAGCCTTTAACCTTCCAGATTTATACCTTGGTGGTGGGGTTGGTAGCTTTGCTCTTATGGGTGGGGGGACTTGGGCATATGCAAGTCAGAGCGAATTTCCTGGTCAAACTCCTGTCCATATGAATGCTTGGAGCAAATACAAAAATGGCTGGGTTATACCAGATGATGCTAATGGTACTAAAGTGATTAATGCTACCTCCTCTTCTAGTTACAATATAGTAAAAGTACAAAAAAACACCACTCAATTCTACCTTCTTGAAAACAGAGCAAATAGTGGCTATGATAGAGGTCTTTATATGCTAGATGGAACGTTTGATGGTGGTGTAGCAATTTGGCAAATTGACACTACTAAGACTACACAAGACAAGATAGATAACAACAGCGTAAATTCAGATGCGGCCAATCAAGGGGTATATATGCTCAATGCACAAGGGGGCTTTATAGATGGAGGAAGTAGGGGCAATGAAAATGCACTTTTTTATACCGGCAATGTAGCTTCCTATTTCAATGGTGATGCTAACATAACCAACATAAGCACTCGAGGCAACCCAATGACACTCGATGTAAACTAGGAGATATAATGAAATCTATAATAATCTTACTCATAATGATGCTAAGCCTCCAAGCGGCACCTGCTCGCGGAGGTGAGCGAGTATTTAAACAAAACAACGGTGTAACATTTACAGGACAAGCAAGAGGCAACCAGCATCTAAACTGGATAGAAAGCAGTGATGGGGAGATACTCAAGTATAATCCTGCAACAAAAAACTATGAACTAGCCGAGATAAAAGATAATAATCTTAAACCCTCAGGCATCAAATACGAAGATGGTATAAAAAAAGCCAAAAGCTTAAAAAACATAAAGCTTAAAAATGAAGATGTATACAGACTATGGCATCAAAAACAAGAGGCACATAGACTAAGAGTTATGCCGTAACACTTTTTCCTCTTCTAGCATTGCATTTAAACTTTCTACTACTTTTATAGAAGCACTTTCTGCTGCATCAAAATATGTCATGACATTTTGAGATTCCTCTGTGCACGTTCCAGCTTTGACACACTCAACTGCTTTTTTGATGTTGTCATGGACCTCTTTATGTGGTGCTGCCATTTTAGAAAAACTAGCAGTTTTTCCAAAGGTATCTTTACCATTACCACTCAAGTACCATCTACCTAAACGACACTCTGTATCTGAAGCAAATTCTCCTGTTGCCTCATTGGTAAATACTGTTTTATAGCCATTTGCTTTAAACAAGAGATGGTCTAGTTTTGTTAAAACCATAAAGATAGCATAGGTTACATCCTTGTTCTCTTGCGATATTTTTGAAGAGTTTTCAGAAAGCTTTTGCATCCTTTGCTCAAATACTAACATTTGATCGTTTGAATTTTGCGATAATTTTTCCATAGCTTGAGAGTGCTCATGCACTTCTTGCGTATTTTGCTTCAAGGATGAAACAGAGATTTCAACTTCACTCGTAGCTTTTTGTGTTCGCTCGGCAAGCTTTCTAACCTCATCGGCAACGACAGCAAAACCGCGTCCATGCTCACCTGCACGAGCAGCTTCTATGGCAGCATTTAAGGCAAGTAAATTAGTTTGATCAGAGATGTCTTTGATAAGAGTAATAACATCTGAAATACTTTCTACATTACTATTAAGAGTATTTACTTGCTCATAAGTATTTGATATATGCTCTAGTAAACTTCCCATTGTTGAAGTTAGTGAACCTATCTCTGTCGAACAAGCTCCTGAATGTTCATTGTTGTCCTGATTTCGTACATCAATATCTTCAAGCGCATTTAAATTAGACTCTAAATCATTTTGTATGATCTTTAAATCTCTATCACACCCCGTAGTAAGACCATGAGTTAATGACTTTATAAGCTCATTCATAACTTTATTTGCATCCGCGTACCTTACACTCTTTTGTAAATCAAAGTTCTTTTTCTCTAGTTCTTGAATCTGTAATGTAAGTTTTTGATTTTCATCTTTTTGTTGTTCTAGCTTTAGTTCTAATTCTTTATTATTTGCAAAAAACATAGTTGTATACTTCTTTCATTATTTTTCATACGATAGCATATTAACACTTTAAAACATTTTGATAATTTCTAATATCTTATGCTATAGATAAGATGTGAAAATATGTAACATTAAGCTAGCTTACAAACTATATCGCCAACTTGTTTATCTAAAGAGTTAGCGACTACATCACATTTAACTTTCAATAAAAAACAAATATTTTTTCTATGCGATGGGCTCATGCATTCGTAGTTCCCCATACCTTTACTGATAATTAAGTCCACTTCATCAAAGAGTTTCTTAGCATCATCATTTGCCCTAGTATATGTAAACCCTGGTGTATTTACTCCACTATCAACCAAGTTACACAACTCATCAAAGCCCGCCTCTTTAGCTTCTAGCATCGTAACATCGTTGATGATAGGGTTGCCACGAACCATGTAAGAAAACACTATATATGGATAAAGTTCTTGTAGTGTTTGTATAAAAACATAGTCAAATATATGCTCCCCAACATTATCACCGATAACTAGTACACTCTTAGCATCATTAAGTTCTTTTTCTAACGTATCAAAATCATCATAGGCAAAGTCTACATCATATATCTTTTGTAGCTCCTCTTCTAAGTCAAACTCAACTGCTGCTGCTAAGTCTATGACATTACCTGCAACTGCTGTTTTTGTAGCGTACAATAGTTTATTTTTTGAGTTTTTAATTTTCTCTTTTACTAGAGGAACAAACGACAATGCTTTTTGCGTTGAGAGTTTTTTCACTTCATCATACAGGTCTATTTTGTTAGCTATTTCAGCCATTTTTTCATAAACATAAGAGGCTATTTCTGGGGGATTATCATTGTAAGAAAAGTCTTTAGACATATCTCTTATGGTAGAAGTGAGTGTGTTGGAGAGTTCTTTATCTGCACCTATAGCATTGGCTACTTTAGCACTTTGGTTTATGATGCACTCAACGCATGCTGTATCTATGGTCACTTAGTGTGTTCGTCGATTGCTTTGTTCCACATCATTTTGTATTTACGGCGCATAAATTCGACCTCTTGTTGTGAGAGTTTAAGTTGCTGAGTAAGAGTAGCTATGGTGTTTCTATCTTCATCATATAACTCTTGCAGTGACTCTAGGGCTTCTTTTAAAAAAGTATTTTCTACTCTCACAGCTTCGAGTGTTTCATCTTTAGAGTCGAGCACTTTTTCATGCAAGTTGATAATGGTACCTATAGTCTTTTCTATAAACTCAGGTTGCACTACTAACTCACTTGTATTTCGCTCTTTTAGTTCAGATAATTTTGCAGGGACAACTGACTGTGCACCTTTAGATGGATCGATATAACGAACTCCATCTTCAACTTTTACAGTTAGTTTACCACGGTCACACATATCATCAATAGCACTAATATCTAATCCTGTTAACTCCATGTACTCTTCGTCAGTCATCCACTTCATAATTAAAATTCCCTTTTTATAGTTCTATTATAGTCTCTATCTCCATAGAATCCATCTCAACTTTTTTCGCTTTACTTATTCTATCTTCTTTAAGTTTTACACTTAACTCTTCGTTATTAAGTGCTAAAATCTGCATAGCTAAGTATGCAGAGTTGATAGCACCTGCTTTTCCTATAGCTACTGTAGCAACTGGCATTCCAGCTGGCATCTGGACAGTTGAAAGCAAGGCGTCTATCCCACTTAAAGCTGAAGCGGACATAGGCACACCAATGATAGGTTTCACAGTTTTAGATGAGAGTACCCCAGCTAGGTGAGCCGCCATACCAGCAGCAGCAATAAAGCACTGGGCACCTTTCTCTTCTGCATCTTTAATGTACTTAGCAGTTCTTTCAGGGGAACGGTGCGCTGAAGATATAATCATCTCATAGTTAACACCAAATGCTTCAAATGTGTCTGAACACGATTTCATTACCTCAAAATCACTCTTAGAACCCATTACTATTGATACAAATTTCATTTTACTTCGTCCTTTGCATTAGGTTTGTAATTTGCAGGAGCACTTATTTTCGTAGAAAATATGATGCCCGTAAAATTACAATAAATAAACCTAATGTACTTTTTTTTAGAATTATATCTTATTTTTAGAAAAAAATTCTATTTTGGGTTTGTTCCCATATCTAAAGTAGCAGGTACTCTTAAAAAGGTATATGCTGGTAGGGATAAAGGGAGAG
>Ga0256840_1000767_pt1 | contig 32172 bp, 41 predicted proteins | sample 355202metaG_FD_185969 | JGI IMG/M metagenome (GOLD analysis project Ga0256840, IMG submission 185969) | Hydrothermal vent microbial communities from Mid Atlantic Ridge, Atlantic Ocean - 355-202 | ecosystem: Environmental > Aquatic > Marine > Hydrothermal vents | place: Atlantic Ocean: Mid...
ACGTACATTGACACGTTTGCTGGTCATTCATACCTAATTGAGGCAAAGTTTGGCGAGCTGGACTACTCAGTTTCGGATGTGATAACGGTTATTTCTTATAATGAAGATGAAACAAATGCAATAGTTGGGGGATGACAGCAATGGATAAATGAAAGACGCCAAGAATAACAAGCTAAAACTTGACGATGGAGAAGATACCAGGGATCGGGATGGGAATAATTGCCGTTCTAAACCTGGAACATCAGCGTCCAGCAACCCTTTTTAACCCTGACTCCCAACCATCAACGGTGATGGAAGTGAGGATTACCGTTAGGTACTTCGCCCGGTACCGCTCGCTCGTTGGCAAGGATGAAGAGGAGCTTGAGGTTCCCAGGGGGATTACGGTGGGAGAGCTGGTTGAGCTCCTGAAGAAGAGACATTCCGTTCTGAGAAACGAGGTCTTCGCCGAGGAGGACGACCTCGCGGATGTGCATGTTTCGAAGAACGGCCGCTACGTGGGCTTTGATGATGTTCTCAGGGAGGGGGACAAGGTTGCCATATTTCCCCCGGTGAGCGGTGGTTGAGATGCTGGGCGGGAGGGAACTTGAAAGGTATGACCGGCAGATACTGATCTTTGGAAGGGATGGGCAGGAGAAGCTGAAGAACTCCAAGGTCGCCGTTGTGGGTGTGGGAGGTATCGGCAGCCCTGCCGCGTACTATCTGGCCGCCGCCGGCGTTGGCACGCTCCTCCTCGTGGACAACCAGAAACCCGAACTCAGCAACCTCAACAGGCAGCTTCTTCATTGGGAGGAGGACGTCGGGAAAATCTCGAAGGCTGAATCGGCCCGCTGGAAGCTCGAGCGATTCAACAGCGATATCGTTGTGGAGACCTTCGCCGGGGAGCTCAACGTGGACAACATCGAGGAGGTGCTCGAGGGGGTCGATGTGATAGTTGACTGCCTGGACAACTTTAAAACGCGCTACCTCCTTGATGATTACGCCCACCAAAAGATGGTTCCGCTGGTTCACGGTGCGGTTGAGGGTACTTTCGGTCAGGTCACCACGATAGTCCCCAGAATCACGAAGAGCCTCAGGGAAATATTCCCCGACATGAAAGAAACTGGGGATGGCTTCCCCGTGCTTGGGGCAACCGCCGGGGTTGTGGGTTCCCTTCAAGCCATGGAGGTTATAAAGCTCTTGACTGGACTGGGGGAGCCCCTTCTGAACAAGCTTCTTCTCATTGACTTGGCATTTAACACCTTTGAGGTCGTGGAGCTCCGTTAGGGTTTTTCCACTTCCCTCTTATGGTTGACCCCCGTTACGTTTATTACCTCATCCCAGCTTCCTTCCTGGACTATCGTCATGTTGCCCATGGTGGGGTCACTCACTTCCGCCTCGGAGATAGCATCGTAAGAGATTCTCCCCCATTTAAGCTCCCCGTTAACAAAGTGCAGCTCCAGCAGGCCGTTGCTGACGTTGAGTTCGGCGCTGGGTGTTGGGGAGAAGTACGTTGCGGCCATCTTGAGCAGGTCGCTGGTATCTACCCTGTAAACGAGCGTCAGGCCGTTGTCTTCCTTCCTCCGAATGGGCGTTCTCTTTATGTACTTTCTCGCGAGGCTGATGAGGTTGTAGTCCCAGACGAGGTCACCCATTGCGGAGTTGTTCACCTCCATCCAGCCGCTCAGAGTTTTCGTGTAGATCCTCCCGTTGATTATCCTGGTGTATGTCGTGCTCGATGTTCCGTCTGAGAGGCTCGTGGTCGTCGTGTTTATGATACCGTTCCTCCCCTGGAAATCGAGGTATGCCGCCTCCAGGATTCTGAGCTGGAGCTTGTCCGTCTGGGAGAAATTCCCCTGGGTAACCGTTACGTTGAGATCAAGGGTAACGTTGCTCGTGTACTCGACCTGGCGGACCCCCGAGAGCCATTCTTCCGGGCTAGGGGGGGAGGGTGTGGTTGTTGTCGTTGGACTGGTTTCCGTTGGTGATGACGTGGTTGTGGGGTGGGGCGAGGCGGTCTGAGGGGTGGTTCCCGGGGCGGTTCCGCTCGTGCTTGAGCTCCCCCCTCCCGGGGAGGAGATGCAGCCACCCATAACCGCCGCGAGCAGGATCACTACAAGTATCAGTGCATACCTTCTCATTTTTTCACCTCTACTGAGTGGACCCAACGGGACTTAAAACTTTCGTGGAGGCCGGCAAAGTTTAATTGTCGGAACGCGCAATATTGATCGGTGAAGGTGATGAAGGTCCGGTTGACGAGGGAGCGCTTTGACCTGATGGAGGCGCTGGAGCTGATAGCTGTGCCCCAAGCGGGTGGATACGTTTTCTTCCTTGGGAGGGTCCGCAGTGAGGGCCACGGGAGGAAGGTTCTGAAGCTCGTGTACGAGGCTTACCCTGAGATGGCGGAGCTGGAAATGATCAGAATAAGGGAAGAGGCCCTCAAACGCTTTTCCATCCTGGACATGGTGATCTGGCATCGCTACGGGGAACTTCCCGTTGGTGAGGATACGATACTCATCGTTGCCTCCGCCAGACATCGGCGGGATGCTTTTGCTGCGTGTGAATGGGCAATAGACGAGGTCAAGCGCCGCGTTCCTGTGTGGAAGCGTGAATTTACGGATGAGGGCGTGTTCTGGATAGAGGGCGAGCGGGCAATTCCCGAAAAGTGAACACTTATGTTCTCTCCATTTTTTGCGAACTATTTAAAATAGTGTGCAAAATCGGAATAGAAAAAGTATATATATGATCGGCCCCGTATTCCTCTCGGTGGTCTCAATGGAAGAGGTAGTGTACGGTGCTGGTGGGGTCGTTGAGGGGACCTCTCATCCTCACATAGTTTCGGTTTCTAAGCCTCCCTGGAGCAACAGGGAGCACTATGGAAGGTTGGAACGGTTGATAGTCCAACTGGGGGCTGGAAAAGGAAGATTCTCAGAAGCTACCGGTATTCCCCGCTCCATTGGATGCATAGGGAACAACCGGTTCGTCCTGCACAGGGAGCCAATGAGCGTGGAGCGCCTCCGAGAGCTACTGTTTGAGTTCTCCCATCTCCGCGGAAGGGAGCTGTGGCTGACGAACTACGACAACGTTGAGTACCTGATGGCGATGGCTTCCTACGCACTTGAACTGGAGATTCCCGCCGTTTACGCGGTTCTGCGTCTGGAAGACATCTATAAAGTTCGCCCCATCGGGGGGGTGCGTTTTATAGTGGAGTTTGAGTACTCACCCGAGAGATTTGAAGAGATCGAACGCATAGACTGGCTCTACGGGGCCCTCATCCTGGCCACGGCTTCTCAATACGAGGAGATACGCAACCTCCGGACGACGTTTCAGGGGGAGGTGTACGTGGACGTTCTGTACCCCGGATCCCTTAGAAAGGTCGATTTCAACCTGATTGAGCTTAGAAGAACACTGAACCTCAGCAATGAGACGTATCACGACTGCCTTGCCGGAACTGTGGCACTTACGGCGGACGGCTACTTCCTGCCCTGTCCCCTTCTGAGGAACTACATAGTTGCCGATGCGAAGGAAGAGAGTTTAAAACGGGCCCTGCGGAAAAAACGCCTTAAATCCTTCTGGAAGCTTACGAGGGACAGCCTCAATGAGTGCAAAACATGCCCATTCAAGTACCTCTGCCACGACTGCCGTGCCCTTGAGTACCAAGCGACGGGGGACATCCACGGCGTTGAGTACTGTCAGCTAGAACTCTAATATCGAACGGTAGCCCTTTCCATCTTTTCTGACCATGTCCGTGTACCTCCTCATTCCCTTCTTGGTGTTGATCTCGTTGAAGGCCGGGGTGAAGTACTGTATGAGAAGCTTTTCAACGTAGTTGCTGAACTCCAGTATCTTCGTGCCCAGGTCCTCGCTCGACGAAAAATACCATTCTATGAAGTACCCGTAGCCCAGCAGAACACCGATGTTTATCTCGTAGTCATTGAATCTCTCCAGCACTCGGTCATTGAGTCCTTTCGAGATTCCTATGACCCCCCTGTCATGTATGTTCATGTCCAGGTTCGCGTCGAATCCTTTGAGTATGCCCTCCTCCCTCAGCCGGTTTATCATGTACTTGACCGTTGGCCTGCTCTTTCCGAGCCTTCTCGCGACCTCCGTCATGGGGGTTCTCGCGTCAACCTTAAGCATGTCCATCAAACGGGCGTAATCGTGACTCAGGTCCCACTCCCCAAACGTTTCTTTCTTTGGGTTAGGGTAGCCTCTGACCCTGTAGTATTCGTAATCGTTCGAATACCTTGACAGGAGTTCATCAACCCTGTCCAGTTGGTCCACGGGGACTGAGATTATCATGGTTAGCCCGTTCTTAAAACCGAATGCTGGGTTTGAGTAAGCCACAAACGGGTTGGCCGCGAGTCTGTAGTTCACCTCCACCAGCTTCTCCCTGGGAATGCTCAGGAATGCGAGCACGCTGTCGAGGCCGATCCGCCTTATGTTGTAGAGGGCGTTGACCTGCACCTGCTTGCCGACCCCGTAGTACTTGTCGTAAAGTCGCTTGAGCTTGTAGTAATCAACGTTTTCTTCCTTGGATATCCTCCTGAGGCTATCCAGGGGGTGTTTCTGCAGGAGTTCCACGAGAAATTCAAGCTCTTTCACAGATGGTTCTCCCATTTTAACTCACCTGAGTCTGCGGGAAAAGGTTATATCTGTTGCGGTATTAAATTTTCCGGTGGTGGCAATGGTGAAGATCGAGGTCGTTGATGTTGATAAACCGGAGGGCGTTGAGGCTGTCATCGGTCAGGGAAACTTCTCCGTGTTCACCGTGGACGACCTTGCCAAGACCCTTCTGACCGCAGTCCCCGGCATAAAGTTCGGTGTGGCTATGAACGAGGCCAAACCCCAGCTGACGAGGTTCACCGGAAACGACGCTGAGCTTGAAGGGCTGGCGGCAAAGAACGCACTTAAGATAGGCGCGGGTCATGTCTTTGTAATCCTCATGAAAAACGCCTTCCCGATCAACGTTCTGAACGCGATTAAGGCGCACCCTGCGGTGGTCATGGTTTACGGGGCCAGTGAGAACCCCCTGCAGGTGATAGTTGCCGAGACTGAACTTGGCAGGAGCGTCCTTGGAATCGTCGATGGCAAGGCCGCGAAGAATGTGGAGACCGAGGAACAGAGGAGGGAGCGCAGGGAGCTGGTTGAAAGAATAGGCTACAGGATAGACTGAGGCGACAACCTTTTATCTTCTCCTCTCCTCTTTCCTTCGGTGGTTTCATGAGGCTTGCGTTCATAACTTCTAACCCTGGTAAGGTGGAGGAGGCGAGGAAGTACTTTAGGTCCTTGGGAATCAAGGTTTATCAGCTCAGGGTGGACTATCCTGAGATACAGGCGGACACCCTTGAAGAGGTCGCAGAGTACGGTGTCCGATGGCTGGCCGAACGCATTGATGGACGCTTCTTCCTCGATGATTCCGGGCTTTTTATCGAGGCCCTTTGGGGCTTCCCTGGGGTCTACTCGGCCTACGTTTACAAAACCCTCGGTATCGATGGAATACTCAAGTTGCTGGATGGGCTTGCCGACAGGAGGGCGCACTTCGAGAGCGTGGTGGCTTACTGGGACGGGGAACTCCACCTCTTCTCCGGCAGGGTCGATGGCGAGATAACCACGGAGAGGCACGGAAGCGGCGGCTTCGGCTTCGATCCGGTGTTCAAACCGACGGGCTTTGAGAGGACTTTCGCCGAAATGACAACCGAGGAGAAGAACAAGATATCTCACCGCGGGCAGGCCTTAAAGGCCTTCTCAGAGTGGCTAAAGGAAAACCTTAAATAAGGATAACCCTCAACACCCAACAGTCTAAGTTGTATAAATGACGAAGGGGGTCGCCATGGGTTTCTCGCTTGATGGAACCGATATGCGGTTGCTGAGGGAGCTTAAGGAAAACGCAAGGGAGAACATAGCCTCATTGAGCAAGAAACTGGGAATCCCGAGGACCACGGTTCACTACCGCATCAAGAAGCTTGTTGATGAGGGTATAATAGAGAAGTTCACCGTGAAGCCCAACTACAAAAAGCTGGATCTTGGAACCACGGCCTTCATCCTCGCCAGGTACGACCCCGAGTCCGGTCTGAACCAGCGCGAGGTGGCCCAGCGTATAGCGGCCCTTGGCGGCGTCTATGAGGTTCACATCATAGCTGGCGAGTGGGATCTTCTTATAAAAGTCCGCGCCCCGAGCTCCGAGGAGGTTGGCAGGATAGTCGTTGACAGGCTCAGGGAAGTCAGGGGGATTGGTCAGACGGTTACGATGGTCTCCTTCGTCACTGTCAAGGAGGAGCTTTGAATTCAGGGGCGATGATCGGCGTTCTCCTTTCTGATCTTGTGATGATGCGAGGTTTGGTGAGCCCTGATACCACCTACATGACGCAGCACTCGTAGATTATCTCAACATCCCTTATAGTTTTCGCCCATTCAATAACTTTTCGCGGCGGGTTCGTCAGCCTGTCAACTCCCGCCAGAACCGCCCCCCTATCGAACTCAAGGCGCCATCTTCCAGTCGGCCGCATGCACCCTATACTCAGTTCACCCCCAAACCTCTCGCGGGCGTATTCAACGACCTTCAGGCTCTCCACGACGCTTGGCCTCGGGACGTTCTCCATTTCCGTCCCCCTCGTCGGGATGAGCACGTCAAGTACGAGGACGTCTATGGGATATCCTACCAGCATGTCAATGGCTTTGAACTCCCAGCCTATCCTCCCGAAGTCGAGACCTATCGTTATATGGGGCGCAACCCTCACTCCAGCATCGGTGAGCAGGTCGAGGATTCTTAGGTAATCCCTCACGGTTCTGTCTATCCTGTACACGCGTTTTATCACGTCATCGTCGCCAACGAAGTCGAGGGAAACTGCGTCGACGTATTTAACCCACTTCAAATCACTCTCGTCTATGAATCCCACGTGGGCGTTGAGCTTCAGGTTCGTCCTTCTCTTTATCTCCTTTATCTCTCCGGCGTGGGAGTCGATGGGAACCTTGAGCCTGCCGTCCATCCCGCCACTGAGGAGACAGCCGAGGTAACCCTCTCTGGCGAGGTTCAGGCAGTAGTTCAGCAGGTCTCCCCGCTCAGGCTTCATCATGCTTTCAAGGTAATGCTTCCCACAGTGGGCGCAGTTGAGGGTGCAGTAGTTTCCGGTGAGTGATATTGAGGGGAACTTCGGCCCAGGTATGTAGATCTTCAGTTTCTGTCTTCCGGCCATTTCTTTCACCCCGTGCGGAGCTTGATGGGGGTTTCGTTCTGATCATCCCCGTTCGCAGCGCCTCTGAAGAAAAACTTGAAGTCGAGGATATAACGGTTTTGGGACAATTCCGTGGAAAAATGGAAATAGGGGGGTCAATCCTTCCTTCTTCTGAAGAGCGGCCACCAGGCCTTATCGCCGAAGAGGCTCATCATGGCGGGTCCTATGAAGTAGACCGCCATTATTGCCGTTAGCAGCACGCCGAAGGCGAGGGCAAAGCCCATCTCCCTGGTTCCCCAGGTACCGCTGAGCATCAACGATCCGTAGGTGGTTGCCAGGACGGCTGCGAGGCCTATCACGAGGGTATCCATGGTTCCGGCTGCCACTATCAAGGACTCCACCGCGGAGCGCCGCTCGAACTCGTCCCTGGCCTTCACCAGGTAGAAGCTGTTGTAGTCTATGCCGACTCCCATGAGCACGACGAAGACCATCAGCGGCAGGAACCACATGACCTCCTGTCCGAATATCTTCTCGAAGAGCCACGTCGATACCCATATGCTGGTCATCACTCCGAGGAATATCGTGGCCATAGTGGACAGCACCGCGGGCATTCCCCTAAGCGTCGGTATCAGAGAGAGAAACATTAGCAGCAGGGCAACCGGCAGGATTCTGTGCCAGAAGATGTTGTTTATCTTGTCACTGAGGTCCATTGAAAGCGCTGCGCTCCCACCGACCATGGCTTTCCTTATCTCCCCGCCCTTTTCGGTGAAGCCCTTGACGTAGTCCCTGAGATCCTTGACGAGTGCCTTGGCTTCGTTGCTGTCCGGGCTGTACCTCCCTGAAACCTGTATCAGCACAGTTCTCCCGTCCTTTGAGATATAGCGCGAGCCCCCTAGTGATTCTATGTTCCTGAGGCTCAGGTTGCTGACAGGTTCCCCATATGGCATGGTGGGTGAGTAGACAGTAGTGACCCCGCTGAACTTTGATACCCCCAGACTGATCTTCTGGATCGTCTTAAGGTCTGAGTCACTTATCGGCCCGTTGAACTCCAGAACGATGTAGTAGGGTGACGACACGGCCGCCCCGAACTTCTCCTGGCTGAGCTGGAGGAAGTGATACGTCTCGCTGTTCTCTGGAAGGAAAAGGGTCATGTCATGGCTTCCGTTGAAGTGGAAGAACGTGTATGTCGCTGGAACGGCTATCAGCAGTCCAACCAGCAGGACGACTTTGGCGTGTTTGGTTACCCACTCGGCTATCCTGCTCCTCTCGTGAACATCAGGGGATATGAACCTAAGATGCCTCGGCCACCAGAAGGCCGCTTTGTCACCAACCAGAGCAGTTATCGCCGGTATGAATGTCAGGCTGGCTATCAGCACGGTCACGACGGCGAGGGGTGCTATTATGCCCATCTGCTGGAACATCGGGAACTCGTAGGCCAGGGTGAAGGATGCGAAGGCAATGATGTCTGTGAAGGCGCTGGCCAGGACGGCGTCCTTGGAGCGCTTCAGGGCTTCGGAAACAGCCTTCTCGTGGGTGTAGCCCTCAGCAAGATACTCCTTGAAGCGGTGGAGGTAATAGGTCGAGTAGTCGATGCCGAGGCCTAGGGAGGTGGTTATCGTTATCATCCTGGCCCAGCTACCGACGTCGGTGATGCCACCCTTTGCCGCCAGGTACGTCAGCCCAAGCGCGGTTAAGCTCGCCGTTGCAACGCCCGTGAACGGCAGCAGGGTGGCCAGTAGGGCGGCTCCCATCAGGATGAACAGGATGATCAGTGCCCCAAGGACGCTGGCCCGGGTTGTCCTTTCGTTGTCCTTCTGACCGAGGGCAAACATCTCGTGGAGCTCCATCGGGTTGCCTCCGAGGGCCCCGGTTACGTTGGGGTAGTACTTCTTGAACTCCTCGATGGCAATCCCCTTGACGATGGTTGCGTTTCCGGCCAGGTACTTGTACTGATCCTGACCCGGTGCCGTTTTACCTATGGGGACGAAGGTTATGAGCATGGTGGTGTTGTCGTTGCTTTTGAAGGCCTCTATATAGGACCTGGCCGTTCTGTATATGCTGGGGTATATCTGCTCTGCTATTGGCCTAACGTCACTCACAGTGAGGGCGTTTGGATTGTCCCTGAACGTGAAGGCCAGGTCAACCAGCCGGGTAGTGTTCACGTTGAACTTTACACCACCCACACCTCTCTTGACGTAGGGCTGGATTATCCTCCCAACTTCCGCCTTCACCATGGCATCGAGCCTCCCCTCATCCAGGGGGTACCCTCTGACGACCTCCTTGACTATCCTCACAACGGCCTCTTTAACTTCCTCCGGGGTTCCGGGGGGGAGGGTCCCGCTTATCTTCTCCATGGTGGCGTTGAGGAACGTCTCCTCCGCCAAGGTCTTTGGGCTTTCCCCGCTGTAGAGTGCCCTTACCGTTTCCGCGGTTTGAGGTCCTTTGACGTTCCCAGGGATGAGTGCCAGGACGACACTAACCGTGGCGTTTTCAAGGTTCTCCCCGCTTATTATCCCGTCGGGATTCGACGTTGCCTCATCAACGACAAGTCCTGCAACGGCTTCAGGGTTCACTACCTTTCCGGCCAGCTTTCCTATGAGGCCCTCCCTGAGTGTGTCCTTTGCTATCCCGTCGAGCTCTCTACTCCCCCCGTGGCTCTCGTAAACGGCCTTTAGAAGGCTCTTTGGGGTGCTTGGAGGACTGAGCTTTGAGATTACATCCACGGTCGCGTTCTCAAGGGCGCCAGGGTTGTTGGAGATGAGCCCCTCTGCGAGGGGGTCGCCGTTCAGGATCGTGCTCACCATCAGCGGAACGGCTTTTTCGAGCTCCTGGGGAACTTCCTTCTCTAGAGCCTCTATTAAAAGGGAGCTTTCCAGCTCCCGGGTCGGTCCCTCCCTGAGAAGGGTCGTAAGTACCTCCGCCGCCCTTGGACTCCTGATCACTGGACTGTTCGGGTTTTTCTCTCTGAGGAAGGCCATGGCGAAGTTGACCGTCGTGGATTCGACGGCGTCAGCCTTCGGGTTCTTCCCCAGGGAGATGGATGCGTTGACGAGCAGGGACATGGTCTCCGGATCGACTTCACCCATTCCTGGAACCTTGAGCGTCGTGTTGCTCTCCGCTATCGCCTCCGGGAGAGAGCGGAGTGCGGCGGTGGCCATTCCGGAGACCACCCCCTCAAGTTCGGCCGGCTGAAGCCCCTGGAGGACGAAATTTGAGCCCTTTTCTGCGTCGAAGGCCTGAACCCTCGAGATGAATTCTTCCCCGTACAGCCCGGCCATCCACCTTTGACTCTCGCCGGTTCCGTTCAGGATGAGCTTTTCGGTGGTCTCGGCTAGAACACCGTCGGTTATGCTGCCGCTCCCACCCTGAGAGTATATCGGATAGAGGGTGTTGAAGACCGCGAAGACGAATTCTTCGGTGGTCCCCGTTTGTGAGGCTATGGTGCTGGCCTCTTCCTGGCTGAGCGTCCCCCGGTCGTAGGCACCTATGTCTAAGAGCGCTTTATGGACCGCTATGACTCCGATGAAAGTTCTTCCATAGCTCTCGTTCAGGGAGTAGAGGGCGGCGTTGGTCCCGGTTATGCTTGCGTTTATGTTCCTTAAAAGGGTGCTCGTCTCTGTGAGGTTTTGGTGCAGCATCACATAGGCGTGGTCTGTCTCGTTGAGGGCGAGGCTCAGGTTGTTCATCCGGGTGTACAGGATGGTGAGGTTTCTCCTGAGGGCAAGGTATCCCTGGGCGGTTGCCAGGAGGCTCTCCTTCATGGCCTCCGTTGTGTTGGCCAGGGCGTAGGTCTGAGAGAGGGCCTTTCCATAGCTCTCGTTGGTCTTAACCGCGATCGAGTAGAGCATCCCGCTGACGTTGGCGGTCATCCTGGTGACGTTGAGGGCGACCTCATGGCTCATGTTCCGCAGCATGTCCATCACGTCGTAGTAGGAGGTAACGTTGTGGGCGTACCTCCCGTCGACCCGCTCCTTGAAGGCCTCGTAGGCCTCCCTGCTTCTGACGTCGTTAACCTTCACATTGGTGAGTATCAAGTAAGTCGTGTTCTCACTTCCGGCCCCGGTGAAGTTCTTCGTGACAATCTCCTGGACTTCCACGGACTCTATGTGCTTTGGAAGCATCTGATCCATCCCGTACTGGGTTATGCTGTTGAGCTTTACGGCCAGGGGTATCGATACCACGATTATCAACAGCCATATCACGAGAACGAGCTTCCCGTGGCGCGCGATCCAGTTGTTCCAGGCCATTGGGACACCTCCACAAGTCTTTTAAAGGGGTTGAACCCTACATGTCAGTAACGGATATGTCTTTAACACATAGGTTTAATCCAAACATGTCTACTTCGGAGAGGTTATAAACGTTTTGGCGGTGGGAGAGATGCCCAAGGATGAGGCGGAACTCGTGAGGAGTATGTTCACGGTCCCCATGCGCAACTTGATCCTCCTGATAATTGGATTGAGGGGAGAGGCGCACGGCTACGAGATACTGAAGGAGATAGAATCGATAGCGTCAGGAATATGGAAGCCCAGTCACGGGAACCTCTACACCATGCTCGGTAAGATGGTTGACAAGGGCCTTGTTGAGCCCCACGAGGAGTATCGTGGGAAGAGGAGGCTCGTTAAGTACTCCCTGACGGAAAGGGGCTGGAACTACCTCAGAGAGGCCAACGAGCTCGCCCTTAAATCCCTCTACACCGCCCTCCAGTACCATGAGATGATGAGAAAGAAGCTGGAGGAACGCGGCTACGGGCGGGAACTGGCCGAGGAGGCTATAGACGAGTACCTCAAGGTTCTTGACAGGGTCTGCAACATACTGGACGCCAAGAGGAAGGCCCTCAGGGACATGCTTGGAAGGAAGTGAAGGACAGGGGCGCTTCCCCCGTTCAAAAAAAGTAGGGAGTCAGAGGAAGGGGTTGTGGAACTTCCTGCCAGGGTAAACTGATATCCCCTCGAGCTCCTCCTCTATGCGTATGAGCTGGTTGTACTTGGAGTTCCTATCCATTCTTGCTGGGGCACCAGTCTTTATCTGCCCGGTGTTCAGGGCAACGGCCAGATCGGCTATGAACGGGTCGTCGGTCTCGCCTGAACGGTGGGAGACGACAACACCCCATCCAGCGCGATATGCGGTGTAGGCGGCGTCGATGGCTTCGCTCAGGCTGCCTATCTGGTTGACCTTCAGGAGGAGCGCGTTGGCGGCACCCATCTCAATGGCCTTCCTTATCCTCTTCGGGTTGGTGACGAAGATGTCGTCCCCCACTATCTGTATCTTCTTCCCGAGCTCCTTCGTTATCAGCGCGAAGCCCTCCCAGTCCTCCTCGTGGAATGGGTCCTCGAGGGAGACTATCGGGTACGTTGAGATCAGTTCCCTGTAGAGCTCGAGGAGCTCTCCGTTGGTGTACTCCTTGCCGTTGACGACGTACTTTCCAATGTCCTGATGGAAAAACTCGCTTGATGCAGGGTCCATGGCAAAGGCTATCTCATCGCCGGGCTTGTAGCCGGCCTCTTCTATGGCCTTTATCAGGAGCTCGAATGGCTCGTGGGGTTCCTTCAGCGGCGGGGCAAAGCCCCCCTCGTCGCCCACGTTGACGGCGTCCTTACCGTAGCGCTCGGCGATGACGCCTTTGAGAACGTGGTAGGTCTCGGAAACCCATCTGATGCCCTCCCTGAACGAGTCCGCGCCGACTGGCATTATCATGAACTCCTGGAAGTCGAGCTCGTTGCCCGCGTGAACGCCGCCGTTGATGACGTTGCTCATAGGAACCGGCATGACGTAGGCGTTTGTCCCTCCGATGTACTGGTAGAGCGGAATGCCAAGGGCGTTGGCCGCTGCCTTCGCAACGGCTAGGGAGACACCGAGGACGGCATTGGCCCCGAGGTTGCTCTTGTTCTCGGTGCCGTCAAGCTCGATCATAAGAGTGTCGATGTCCCTCTGCCAGGTGACATCCATCCCCGTTATCTCGGGGGCGATTATCTTGTTGACGTTCTCAACGGCCCTTCTGACGCCCTTTCCGTGGAAGCGCTTTCCGCCGTCGCGGAGCTCAAGGGCCTCGTGCGTTCCGGTGGAAGCTCCACTGGGGACGGCAGCCCGCCCCATGCTCACGGGAGTGTAAACCTCGACCTCAATCGTCGGGTTTCCCCTGCTGTCGAGTATTTCCCTTGCAAGGACTCCTGTTATCTCAAACGGGTTCTCCATCTCAATCACCTCGGGTGATATTCCCGACAGGACATATAAAGGTTTTAGGTTCCGGTTGTTCGTTCCGCTTTTCATCAGCCGCGGCGGTGGGCTTTTAAGTACACCCGTGTACCTTTGATCATGGAGTGGAAGAAACGGCTTCGGGAGGACGGATTCATCGAGGTCGGTGGGTTCCGTGTGGAGCTCACGCTGGACAACACCTTCATGGACGTGGGGTACATCCCAAGGATAGCTGTTTACGATGACCTGACCGGTAGATGGCACGTTCTCAGGAACCCTATTCCCCGCGGACGAACCCTGGAGGAGAACTGGGATAACGCGGTGGCGCTCCTGGAGCGGATCGCTGGGGGAAAGGAGTGGCCCGTTCTAGGAGACGATGAGGTCTCGGAGAGGTTGGCCCGCGCCCTGCTGGGTCTGGGTTCGTCATCCAGTACCTCGGGGAGTGGGTAGTAACCCCTCAAATTTTCCTAGTGTACCCCCATTCTTGGAGGGAAACACTAAAATATCCGGGGATGCAACATCCTTCGGTGAGTTGTGATGAAGGACTATATCGATGTTGCCAGGTACATCGATCACACCAATCTGAAACCCTACGCAACGAAGGAGGACATCACCAGGCTCTGCGATGAGGCCGTCCAGTACGGCTTCTACGCGGTGTGCGTCAACCCCTACCGGGTTAAGCTCGCCAAGGACTACCTGAAGGGGAGGGGGGCCAGCGTTAGGGTGGCGAGCGTCATAGGCTTCCCGCTCGGAGCGACGCCAACGGAGGTTAAGGTCTTTGAGGCCACAAAGGCCTTAGATGACGGTGCGGATGAGCTTGACATGGTCATCAACATCGGCGCGCTGAAGGATAAGGACTACGAGTACGTGAAGAAGGACATAGCCGGGGTCGTGAGGGTCGCCCACGAGAAGGGCGCGAAGGTCAAGGTCATCATCGAGACCTGCTACCTCACCGAGGATGAGAAAGTCAAGGCCTGCGAGCTTGCCAAAGAGGCCGGCGCAGACTTCGTCAAGACCTCAACGGGCTTCGGAACCGGCGGTGCAACCGTTGAAGATGTCAGGCTGATGAGGAAAGTGGTCGGCCCGGAGATGGGTGTTAAGGCCGCGGGGGGAATCAGAACCTACGAGCAGGCGGTTGCTATGATAGAGGCCGGGGCCACCAGAATAGGGGCCTCAAGCGGGGTAAAAATAATTCAAGGTGCTCGAAGATGATGGAGGTTAAAGAGCTTCTCCAGGCGGTTATCTCTGATTTTGAGGGGGAAGGCCTAAAGCCGGACATACTGCTGGCGGGCCCGGGGTTTATTCAGTACGCGAAGGATGCACTTGCCGAGTGCTCACTTAAGATATACCGGATAGAGGAGCTTGGATACGACGCCGTCGTGGCGGACTCCGCATACCTTGGGCAGATGAAGAGGGCGTCAAGAAGGGTGTCGATCGAGCCGCTCCTAAGGGAAAGTGAGATGTGGAAGGAGATCCATGAACTGGACGTCTAGTCTCATATGAGGTCTTCGACCTCCGGGTACCTCTTTTTTATGACCTGTGCGAGGCCGGCCCCCACCAGTATCCCGGTGATAGCCTGAACCGTGTTTCCAGGAACCTCTGTCGCCGCGGCAGGCACCCCGAACATGTACGCCTCAAAGAGGAAGTAGCCGGATACCATTATGATCCCACCTATTGTGCCACCGACGATCAGCATTCCAACGTTGTCCGACCTCTTCGCGATGTAACCAACCGCCAGACCCTCCAGGCCCTTAACGATAAGCGTTATCGGGGCCCAGCCCGCGTATCCCCCTATTATGTCGCCCAGTGCTGATCCGACGCCGCCGGCAAACACCCCGACGACCGGTCCGAAGACCATTGCGGCGAACATCACCATAGTGTCCCCGATGTTTATGTAACCGCCGGTGGCTGGTGTGGGTATCTTGATGAAGTTCGTTGCCACGGCTACCAGCGCCGCCATTATCGCTGATATTGCCATTACGTTGGCGCTCCTGAACCTATCTCTTTTGACCCATACGTAGGCCATGAACACGACCACGGCAGAGGTGATGATGTACCTCCCGTAAGGTTTGAGGATCTCTGTAAGGTCCATTCTCGATCACCGTCGGAATTTCAAGTTACAACTTTAAAAACTTGACTGGAACGTCCGGGAACGTGCCATAGGAGCAGGAAAAAAGAGAACGGAAATCATCCGAGGGCGGCCTTGAGGGCCTCCTCGAAGATCTCCATCGCGACGTCTACCTCCTCCTTCGTGACGACCAGCGGCGGTATGAAGCGGAGTGAGTTATCTCCGCAGCCGAGGAGGACGAGTCCGCGCTTAGCGGCCTCCTTGACGACCCTGTTCCTGATCTCCGGGTTCTTTTCTTTGCTCTCCTTGTCCTTGACGAACTCAACCGCCTGGGCGAGACCGAGACCCCTAGCATCGCCGATGACCTCGTAGTTCTCCTTGAACTCCTCCAGATATCTGTGCAGGTGGTCGCCGACCTCCCTGACGTGCGGGAGGAGCTCCTTGATTATCTCAACGACCTCTATTCCGGCCGCTATGGCTACCGGGTTGCCGCCGAAGGTGGTTGCGTGCCTTCCGGGCTTGTCGAAGCTTATCTCCTTCCTGTGAACGACGCCGGCGAGCGGAAGCCCTCCACCTATGGCCTTACCGAACTGGATGAGGTCGGGGGCGACTCCAAAGTGCTCGATGGCCCAGAACCTTCCGGTTCTCCCTATGCCCATCTGAACCTCGTCGTCCGCGAGGAGGATTCCATATTCGTCGGCGAACTTCCTGAGGGCCTTGAAGAAGTTCTTCGGCGGGACGACGTAGCCGCCTTCACCCTGTATCGGCTCGAAGAATATCGCACCGACCTCGTGCGGCGGGACGTGCTTGAATGCGTACTCCTCGATGAAGTCAAGGACCCTGTTGGTGAGCTCGTCCGGCTCCTCGTAGCCGTCGATTCCCCAGAGGTTCCTGTAGGGGTTCGGGTAGGGGATGTGGGTGACGCCGGGCATCGTCGGGAAGAAGCCGTCCTGCTGAACCCACTTGCTGGCAGTGAGTGAAAGAACCGCCTGCGTCCTGCCGTGGAATGCGTGGTAGAACGCGAGGAACTGCTTCCTTCCGGTTCCGTACTTGACGAGCTTCATGGCGGCCTCGTTGGCCTCGGCACCGCTGTTTCCGTAAACGACCTTCTTCTCGAAGTTCCCTGGGGCGAGCTCCACGAGCTTCTCGGCCAGTACAACCGCGTTCTCGTAGAAGAAGTCAGTGAGCGAGTAGTGGGTGAACTTCTCGGTCTGCTTCTTTATGGCCTCGACGACGCGCGGGTGGGCATGGCCGACGTTTATGACACCAACGCCGCTCGCGAAGTCGTAGAAGACGTTCCCATCGACGTCGTAGACCCTTATTCCCTCTCCGTTGTCGATGACTATGGGAAGGTTCTCGGGGTCCTGCGTTGTCGTCGCGAGGTACTCAAAGTTCTCCTTTATAACATCCATGGCCTTCGGTCCTGGAAGTTCTTTAACGTTAGGTCTAACCACCATGTGCATCACCGCCCCAGATTGGGGGTTCACCTTTATAAGTCTGTGTTCATCAATGAACATTTTTGACCGAAGAATTTTCGACAATGCTCGAAGAAGTACGAATTGTTGGGCCGGTACCTTGAAAGGTTGTTGTTCCGCAATCAACCGAGGGCGCTATGGTTGGGCCCTGAAACAACGGGGTGATCGGCAGGGTGTGATTAAAGGGAATGCTGGGGAAAAGCTCACTCCCCGTTCCTTTCCTTCCATTCATCGAGCAGTTCCTTCGCCGCGGCCGCGGCTATGGCCCCCTGACCGACCGCCACTGCAATCTGTTTGAAGACGTTGGTTATGTCCCCGGCGGCGAAGAGTCCTTTGACCTTTGTACGCATGTACATATCCACCGGTATGTAGCCAGCCTCGTTGGTTACACCGAGGTGCTTGACGAACTCCGTCTTCGGTTCGTAGCCTATGAAAACAAAGACTCCGTCCACCGGCATCTCCTGTTCTATGCCCGTCTTGACGTTTCTGAGCCTAACGGCCTCAACCCTGTCCTTCCCCACTATCTCCGTGACCACGGTATCCAGTACCGCCGGGATGCCGCTCTCCTTGAACCTGTCCTGGAGTATCCTGTCCGCCCTGAACTCCTTCCGTCTGTGGACGAGCGTGACGTCGACGCCTATGCTCTTCAGATAGAGGGCCTCCTGAAGGGCGGTGTTTCCTCCGCCGACAACGATGACCTTCTTGCCCTTGAACAGCGGGCCGTCACACGTGGCGCAGTACGAGACACCCCTCCCGTAGAACTTCTCCTCACCGGGAACGCGGAGCTTCCTCGGGGCAGCGCCTACGGCCACTATGACGGTCTTGGCTTTGTAAACGGCCCCGTTCGCGGTCTTAACCTCGAACTTACACGGTCCCTCGTAGTACGCACACTCACTCACGTCGACCTTCACAACCTCGTCGAAGACCACGTTGACGCCCAGTCCCGTCACCTGGTCGTACATTCTCCCTGCCAGCTCCTGGCCGCTCACTCCCTCCGGGAACCCGGGGTAGTTCTCTATAAGGTCCGTGAGGGCCACGTTGCCTCCGAGGTCCCTGCTTATGATGATGGCGTCGAGGCCGTAGCGGGCCGAATATATAGCCGCCGTGTACCCCGCCGGTCCCGCGCCTATTATGAGTACATCCCAGATTCTGTTCTCGTCTCCCGATGCCTTTGAAAGGGACGTCAAACTGAACATCGTCTCACCTCCGCCTTCCCCTAATCCCGCCTGCTTAAAAGCATTATGGGTCATTTTTGAGTATATCGTTACAACTGGGGCGAACGGGTTAGATTAGTTTAAGACTCCTGTCCAGTATCAGGTGGAGTGTGTATCCAAGGAACGCGGCCAGTCCCAGGAACATACTCTCCCCGTTGCTCAGGTTCAGGCCGTAGCTCCCTATTCCAAAGGCCGTCAGCCCGTACACGCCTGCAAATAGAACGCTGTGTACGATTCCGCGGTGCTTTGGCATTACCGCCGTGAATCCCACCCACGCGCCGAGGCCTATGAGTGCACTCACCGTCCATGCCACCGTCACGTTGATCCACGGGTCGCCGACGTTTATCTCCGGTAGAACGTTCACGTATGCGGCTCCCCCGGCGAGCACCGCCACTATGGGTTTCGTTCCTCGATGTATTAGGGCGTTGGGGTGGTCCATGTCGGGGAGGTCCGCCCCCAGGACGTAGAAGCCGTAGCCCAGCACCGTGGCGATGGTCGTAAGCTCCAGCGGTGCCCCGGTGTAGGTTTTGATTAGAGCAGCCACCAGCACCGCCAGGGGATAAGTCACTATCCCGCTGAGGACGTGTGCTTCGTAGTTCGGCATGACGATCCCTGCTGTTTCCGTTTTACCCTTCTTCTTTTTCGGCCTCTTTTTCTTCCATGAACTTCCTCACATAATCGGGAACCTTGTAGTTGCCCTTCGGGTCTCCTACCAGGAAGCCAAGCCTCAAAAGCTCGTTGAGCTGGTCATAGACTTGCATTCCGGGCCTCCTGACGGCCTTCGCGATCTGGATGTAGCTTACCGGTCCCCCGTTGAACTCGAAGACCACGGCCTCGACCAGGTCCTTGTAGTCCTTCGGGATCCTCGTGAGGTACTCCTCAAGGCTCTTCGGCTCCTCAAGGATCGTCGTAACCACGTAGTCGTCAATCGGATCGAACTTGTGCTTCGCGGCCTCACTCAGCACGTAGTGGAGAAGGCGGAGGATCTGCCTTGGATTGCCCTTGTCGAGCTGATGGATGAGCTTTACTGCTTCCTTGGTGAACGGGTAGAGCGGGTCGTCGGTGTCCCTTACCCTGACGCGGTTGAGCCGCTTCTTGACGAGTTCGTAGGCCTCATCAAGGCTCATGGGCCTCAGTTTGAACTCGTAGTGGAGGCGCATAAAGAACGCCGGGAATATCTTGGTGTACTCCTCGTAGGCCTCAGGGACGCAGGCGAAGGCCACAACGCACCCCTTTGGCATGTTGCTTATGAAGTGCCTGAGCATCTCGAAGAACTGAATCTTCTCCTGCTCGCCGGCGCTCCCCATGTTCTCAAGCTCATCAAGAAGTAGGGCACAGTACGGGTACTTCCCCATCTGCTCGGTTAAAAGCTCGGCTATGTCCCTGCTCTTGTACTCCCCGGTGGAGGACAGCATCTTCTCCAGACGGTCGATGAACCCCAGCTTCCTGGACAGGTTCTCAAGGAAGATGTTGGTCCGGCTCCTGGGCGGTTTAAGGGCGTAGAATACATCCCTCGTAAGCTTCAAGATGTCGTTGGTGTCAACCTTGATGTATATCGCCTTTCCCCTCTGCTCCTCAATGGCCTTCAGAATGGTCTTCAACCTCTGGGTCTTCCCCATCCCAAGCGGACCGACGATGCTGAAGGCTATCGAACTCTTGTTGCCCACGATCTCCGAGATTATCATCTGTATGCGCATGTCCACCTCCTGATAAACGTGAATGCTCTCCACGTCGGCTATTCCCTCACTCGCCAGCTGTTCAAAGGGGTTTCGAGAAAGACCGTACACCTCGTATGATCGGTATGGGTAAAGCTTAAGGCCACCGGATTCCATTTTAACTCACCGGATAACTTAAGCATGCGAAATATAAAAACTTGTCCATCGGTGAGCAGAGATGATGGTTCTTTTAGTCACCGCCCCCCAGGGGCGTGAAGGCGATGCGATACTGGAACTTGAATGGGCGCTTGGGAAGGTCCGCATTATGGGGACTGATTGGAAAGGGGTTCTCCTTGCGGAAACACCCCTCCCTAGGGAGGAGGCCTTGAGGCTTCTTAGGGAGTTTGAGACCCAATCGATCTTCCGGGTCGTTCCCCTTGATGAACTTGTGCGGAGCGATGAGAATAGAATTATGGAGAGGGCGGTTGAGATTGCCCGGAAACGGATAAAACCCGGCGAGAGCTTCGCCGTAAGGTGCAAGAAAAGGGGGGATAAAATAAAGTCCGGTAAGGGCATCGAACTCAGATTAGGGGCAAGGGTAAAGGAGGAAACAGGGGCGACCGTCGATCTGAATTCCCCCAAATGGTACGTCTTCGTGGAGATTCTGGGTAGGAAGACGGGAGTGGCCGTTGTGGGGGCGGGGGAAGCTGTTAAAAAGCGGGTTGAAGAGTAGTGCGGCGCTGGTACCACGGGACCCCAATGCCAACCCGGGAATAAAATCCGATTCAAAAACGGCCCAGTGTCCGAAAACGCCTTCTAAACTACTTCTTACTCTCAGAACATCTTTCTTAGATGGTTATACCACAAAACGGATAAAAAGAACGCTTTATGATTCACCGGTGATTGAGATGGAGGATCTTGACGGACTGTGGGTTCGACTGAAGGGCCTTGATTTGAGAGGGCTTTTAAGTTACTGGATTTTAAACGAGAGGAATAAAGCCCGGTTGTACAGCGTACTCGCCCAAAAAGTCAGGGATCTGGGGCTCGACGACTCAGTATATGACGTCTTCAGGCTGCTCTCCCTCGAGGCCTCCCGGCATGACAGAAAGCTCATGTCGCTTTACGAGAGGGTGTTCGGCACCGATGAGCTCCTTGAAGTGGCGCTGCCTTCCCTGAGTTCGCTGTCGCTGACTAAGGATTTTAACGGTGGTAGGGATGTTTTCAAGGTTCTTGAGGCTGCCCTTAAACTGGAGATACTGGCGGAGGATGTTTATGGGATACTCACCGAGGCGGCATCCGATGATTACATGAGGGCAGTTTTCAGCTACCTCGGCTCGACGGAGAGGCTTCACCGGAGGACGATTGAGGGTCTTATGCGGGAGTACGGTTGTGGACACGCATAGAGAGGGGATAAATTAGATAAAGTGCCTCAAACACCCTGCCCCTTGGCCTTCTTTTTCTCCTCAAGCTTCCGCCTTACCTCCTCGATTTTCTCCTCCTTCAGTGGGATGAACTTGTCGTCGTAGTTGTCGTAGCTGGCTAAGAGAAAGTCGTTGCTCATTCGTAATGCCCCGGTCGGACAGACGTCGACGCACTGCTTGCAGAAGACACAACGGGCTGTCCAGAGGGCTACTTTCCTGATGTCCGGCAGGTAAACAAAGACACCTGCCGGGCAGACGGTTACGCACATTCTGCAACCAACGCACTTGTCAACGTTGTAGCTTATTATTCCCCTGAAGTCCTCGGGTATTGGAACTGGCTCTGTCTCTGGAAAGAGGTTGGTCGCCGGCTTTTTTGCTAGGTTCCTCAGCACTGTTGGGACGAGTATTGGTGCCCTCACATTATCACCTCCATCGCTATGAGAAGTGATCCGACGAGCGACGCTAAGAAGACGTTTTTCCAGAGGAAGTCAACGGCCTGCGTTATCTTCAGCCTTCCCGTCACTGTCCTGAAGACGCTATCTACGACGAAGAGCAGCACGAAGACCTTGAGTGTGTGGAAGAGCAGGTTCACGATGCCCGCTGAGAGGCCGGTGAGGTTGCAGTAGCTCGCTATCCCCCAGGGGAAAAATATCGCCACGACGAGGGAAGCGGCTATGTAAGCCTTGAGCGCCTTCGTCAGCTTGAGCAGGGCAAGGTACCTTCCGCTGTACTCCACGAGCAGTCCCTCGGCTATTTCCTCCTCGGCGTCGGGTATGTTGAAGAACCCGACCTCAATCTCGCTCGCCAGCCACACTGCGAAGACGTAGAGGAGTATTATCGCCCCAACGAAGCTCATCGGCGTCCCTATCTCCCAGATGTTGTGCCTGTAAAATATCCCGAGGCTGAATGGCTTGGTCACGCCGAGCTTACCGAGGCGCCACATTATGGCGAATATCGCCAGCATCATCGCCGGCTCTCTAGACACCATTATCGTCGCTTCCCTCGCGGCTCCTATTTTCGCGTACGGACTGCCAGAGCTTATGGCGCCGACTATCTTGAAGAAGCTTATCAGGGCGAGGAGGTAGATGAAGACGATGACGTCACCTTTGCTCGCCAAAATCGGCGAGAAGCCCATCGGTGTATAAGCTAGGAGCGCTATGGCAGTCGCTAAGGCTAAAACTGGCGCGGCCCTGAACATGTAGTTGGCAGTGTTTGGAACTATCGTTTCCTTGCTGAGGAGCTTTAGAAAGTCGTAGAATGGCTGTATCAGTGGCGGTCCAACGCGCCTCTGCATTCTGGCGACCAGCTTCCTGTCTATTCCCTCCCAGAGGAGTGAGGCGAGTGAGACGAAGCCGTAGAGGCCGAGTAGACCTGCGACCGGGTAAACGATGTTGCTCATCACGTTCATCCCCATCACCTCGAACAGGTCACCCCGAGGGGGCTTGGGTCGCCCTTCACCTCGGGGTTAATCTCGCGCGTCTTCTTTATCGATGCCTTGAGGAGGTCCCTCTCGGTTAAGATTCTCTTCCTGCCGTCTTCAACGATTGCCACCCTGTCGGTACAGCTCAGGCAGGGGTCTATTGAGGCAACTGCGACAACAAAATCCGCGACCTGGTCGCCCTTAACGCCCTCGGCAACCGCGAAGAGGTTCGGGAAGGTCGGCTCCCTTGGCTTCCAGCGGAGAGGCTTGTCGCTTCCCTTCTTTCCGCGGACGTAGTGAATCAGCTCTCCCCTCGGGGCTTCGTACCTACCAACCCCTTCTCCGTCCACCATTATCCTGAGCTTCGCGACCAGGATGTTGTCCTTTGAAAAAACCTTGATTTTCCCGTCCGGCATCCCGTCGAGGGCGTGCTCTATAAGCTCAAGGCTCTGCCACAGCTCGCCTATTCTCACGGCCATTCTGTCGAAAACGTCCCCCCTCGGCCTCTCGCCCGTAACGTCCTGGGGCATAACGGGCTTTATCCCGAGGTCTGGATAAACGCCGAGCCTCTCGCTCCATCTCGCGTCGTCTCTAATGCCGGAACCTCTTCCGGTCGGGCCGACTGCGCCCTGCTCAATCGCGACGCGCCTGCTTATCACTGCCGTGTCCCTGAAACGGGCCTCTATCGTCGGGTCGTGGAGGAATACCTCCTCAATCTGGGGAAATACCCCCTTGTAGTACTTTATCATGTCGAGGATTATCCTTCTCTTCTTCTTGTCTATGTCCCTCCTGACGCCCCCTATTGTTACCATCGAGTAGTTCACGCGGTTTCCTGCCACCGCCTCAAGGGTGTCCATGACCTTCTCACGGGCGAGCCACGTGAGATGCAGAACCGTGTCATAGCCTATGTCGTGGGCCAAAACTCCGAGGTTGAGCAGATGGGAGTGGATTCTCTCCAGCTCGCCGACGATGACGCGAATGTACTCCGCCCGCTCGGGCACCTCTATCTCGGCCGCCTCCTCGACGGCCCTTGTGTAGGTGTGGTTGTGCGAGAAGGAGCAGATTCCGCACATCCTCTCCGCCAGATACATTATCTGGACGTAGTTCCTCCTCAGGGCTATCCACTGGATTCCCCTTAAGTTGTAGCCGAGCTTGACATCGACATCAACTATCCTCTCGCCGTCGAGCGTTAGAATGAACTTCTCGGGCTCTTCTAAGCCCGGATGAATCGGACCGAAGGGCATCTTGACCCAGTACTCGACTTTGGTCATTTCTTCCCACCCCCAGAGCCCTTTGCTTTGCAAAGCGCTCGCGGAAACTCCCTCACTGCAATATCGGCATTATTTCGAATGGGTGCCTCACCAATTTTCTTCTGGCTTTTGTTCATCTGTGAAATGCGCCCTTCGGGAGTAAAGTGAGTGTGAACCCCTTGGACTGGCCTCATTTCTTCGCACCCCCTATCTTGTATGGATGACCTGCGTTGTGGACCATTTCCTCTGGCACGCCTTTGTCGTCGAGGCGGAGAGGGTATATCCCCTCCGGGAAGTCGTCCGGCAAAAAGAGCCTTCTCCTGTCTGGCGCTCCTTCGAAGTCTATGCCGACCATCTCCATGCCCTCCCTCTCGAATTGGAGGGCTATCGGAAAGATGTCACTGATGTCTGGCAAAGTTGGCTCGTCCTTGGGCGTGTGGGCGTCCACTATGAGAGATACAGCCGGGGCGTCGTCGTAGTAAATCACGAGGTGGTTCAGGAAGCCGAGCTCCTCCCCCCAGTCCTGCTCGATGCCTATCGAGTAGTGAGTCTCACCGTCAAGCGCTTTTAAAAACTTCATCAGCTCGCGGTAGTCCTCCTTTTGGACTCTCACCCAGACCCTCTCGCGCCCCCACTTGTTGGTCTTGACCTCGACCCTGGCGTTGGGGAAGCGCTCCGCTATTGCATTCGCGACCTTCTCGGCCTTGGTGGGCTCTTTAACCTCAGTTCCCTCGTTAGCATGAGTCTCGCTCATTCTTTCACCTCCAGGAGCCCTTTGCTCCGCATGTTGGGACAGAGCCCCAACACGTCGGGAAGCTTCGCTTCCCACGAAGCGCTCGCGGAAAGTATTTTTCTAACCAACTGGGCACCTTGTGGGGTGGGGGGCTCTTCACCCGATTTCTCCTCAGCGTTCACCTTCTTGGAGCGCCCTTCGGGCGTGTAATGACAGTGAACCTTTCCAAACGTCATCATTCTTCCAGACCCCCCTTCAACATTTTCGCGAGCTTTTCCAGCGCCAAAACGACGCCGTGGAGTATTGCCTCTGGTCTCGGTGGACAGCCCGGGACGTAAACATCTACCGGAATGACGTTGCTCAGCGGTGCGTTGGTGAAGGGGCTCTCGTAGAAGACGCTCCCGCCGGTGGGGCAGGAGCCTACAGCGACCACTATCTTCGGCTCGGGCGTCTGCTCGTAGACCAGCTTAACCCTCTCGAGGCTCTGGTTGGTTACCGGCCCGGTAACGAGGAGTATGTCGGCATGCCTCGGACTGCCGACGAGCTTGACTCCGAAGCGCTCCGCGTCGTAGCGGGGCGTTAGGGCCGCTATTATCTCGATGTCGCAGCCGTTGCACGAGCCGGTGTTCACGTGGAAGACCCACGGTGACTTCCCGATGAACCTGCACAGCTCGGCGATTCTCTTCTCAAGCCTCTCGCGTTCCGGTGAGTTTGAACCTCCGTTAGCGGGAACGGTTATTGTCATCTCACTTCACCCCCTATGAGCCTTGTTATGAAGGGGTTTCTCACGTTTCTTTTTTCAAATTCCACAATCATGAACGCCACTTTTTTCACCCCCAGATTAGTAGCACTCCCATGACGAAGGCGGTAACTATGACGAGGTAGCTCACGTAGTCGGTCAGCAGTCCGGTGTGATCGGCCTTGAGGGCGGTGAAGAAGCGCTTGAGCGCGTAGGTCAGCCCCCACATGACGTTCCTGCCGGTGTAGTGACCCTCGAGGTGCTCGAAGCCCGGAATCACCTCCTCGGGGTCCTCACCGCTTATGAATATCTTCGTCCCGTCGCCGACTTCCCTCGTCCCCATGCTGCTCCTCTTGGCCCACTTGTCGAGGATGTAAGCCAGGATTAGGCCGATGATGAAGACGAAGACGAAGTAGAGGGCGTCCCAGTAGCCGAACATTTCACGCACCCCCTAAGACCGCTCCAATGTAAGCCAGCTGGTTCTCAAGAGCCTTCGCGGCTGGAATCATGACCTTGTCGCTTATCTGCCACGGGAAGAGCCCCATGACGATTATCGCAGCCGTTAGGAGTATTATCGGTATCATCATGCTTCCCTCGGGGTCTTTGGCCTTCATGACACTCTCGCCCGGCCTTCCTAAGAAGGTGTAGAGCACCTTGACGTATGCCGCTGTACAGAATGCCGTTCCGATTATCGCTATCGCACCGAGTATCGGGTTGAATACCGCTGAACTCTCGTAGATGAGCCACTTGCTCGCGAAGCCGTTGAGGGGCGGCATTCCTATTATCGCGGCCGCACTAATCAGGAAGGCGAATGTGGTCTTAGGCATGGTCTTGGCTAAGCCGCTCAGCTCGTTGAGGTCCCTCGTGCCGAGCTGGTGGATTACGACGCCCGCAATCAGGAAGAGGAGTGCCTTCATGAGGGCGTGGTTGAAGGTGTGGTAAATCGCCCCCGCCATTGCTGTTTCTCCCGTCTGGCTTCCGTAGGCCGCTAAGCCGATTCCGAGGCCGAGGAGGATGTAGCCTATCTGTCCGACCGAAGAGTATGCTAAGAGCCTCTTCATGTCGTTCTGGATTACCGCCATCGCGTTGCCGACTACCAGCGTTATGCAGGCGAAGATGATGATGACCCACCCGACGGTCTTCACGCTTATGCTCGCCCCATAGATGCTGAAGAGTATCCTCGTGAGGGCGTAGATTCCGCCTATCTTGATGACGAGACCGGAGAGCATCGCACTTATCGAGCTCGGCGCGGCCGGGTGGGCGTCTGCCAGCCACATGTGGACTGGAGAAGCACCGCTCTTGAAGAGAAGTCCCGCTATGAAGAGCGCCAGGGCAACCTTGGCCGTAACGCTCGGGCTTTCAGCGAGCTTGACCGCCAGATAGCTCATAGTGAGCGTTCCGTACTGGCCGTAGAGGAGCGCTATGCCGAGGAGCACGAAGGCGCTCGCTATCGAGCCGACGAACATGTACTTGATACCGGCTTCAATGCCCTCCCAGGTGTCGTTCCTGAAGGCGACGAGAGCGTAGCTGGCGATGCTCATTATCTCTAGGAAGACGTAGAAGTTGAAGAGGTCGCCGGTTACCGCTATGCCGAGCATTCCGAGCTCGAGGATTATGATGAGGGTGTAGTACTTGTCGAGGCCGGTGTCGTGCTTCATGTAGCCGAGGGAATAGAGAACCGCCAGGAAGCTCACGAGCGTTACCATGAGGACCATTATCGCCCCGAAGAGGTCAACTTCCCAGACTATCCTTATCGGGAAGCTGACGCCTTGGCCGAGCGGGCTCTTGGCGCCGAGGGTGTAGACGAGGATTTCCTTCGTGTCCCAGACGCTGTAAAAGATCCCCGAGCCGACTATCAAAGTCGCGCCGGAAATCAAGACAGCCCACGCTTCCCTGGCCTTTCTTCCGAGAAGGTTCACTATCGGCATCGAGAACGCTCCGAAGAGAGGGATGATTATGAGGTAGGGAAGTATTGCCTCGCCGTTCATCCTCTCAACCTCCTTAGGGCTCTCACGTCAAGGGTTCCGTAGTGGCGGTAGGCGTTTATCGTCAAAGCCACAGCCAGTGAGAGGACACAGACGCCGATGACTATGCTCGTGAGGACCAGCGCCTGTGGGAGCGGGCCGACCATCGGGCTCTTCAGCGTCTCGTAGCCGGTGTAAATCGGCGCGGTCGGGATCTGGTTCAGCTCTATGCGGTAGCCGAGGCTGATGAGGAGAAGGTGTATTCCTGAGTCTATGATATCAAGCGCTAAAATCAGCTTTATCAGGTTCCTCTTTGCTAGGAAGGCGTAGATTCCGAGGACTGTGAGAAGGAACGCTGTAATGAACTGGAACTGAATCATGACTTCCACCTCCTGTACATCGCTATCGCGGTGAGGGCGCTAACTAGCCCCGTAAAGACCTTTAGACCGACTGCCAGGTTCATTATCGGCAGGAATCCTGCCGAGAGGAGCGTTCCTGGTTCTCCGTTGAAAACTGGCCCATTGTGCCAGAGCGTGTTGTAGAAGAACGCAACGCCCATGCCGAGCATCGCCGCGCCGAGGAATACGAGGCCGCCCACTCCCTCCAAGACCGAGTAGAGGCTCTTGTTGTAGTGCTCCTTCATCCCGTCGAGGCCAAAGGCGACAAGGAACAATATACCCGCTCCCGCTATCGTCGCTCCTCCCTGGAAGCCACCCCCGGGTGTAAGGTGACCGTGCACCACTATGTAGGCACCGAAGATTCCTATGAGCGGGATTATAGCCCTGGCAGTGGTCTTCACTATGAGCCCCATATCCTCTCTCATGCCTGGTCCCTCCTCCAGGGCCTTAGAAGGGCTATCGCGCCGGCTATGGCCGTGAAGAGAACCGTCGCCTCTCCAATCGTATCGTAGCCCCTGTAATCAAACACGATGTCTGTGACTATGTTCGTACCTCCCACTTCTTTGAGGCCGTGGGTGATGTAGTAGTTGTCCGTGTATCTCAACGAGAGCCACTCCTTTCCACCTGGACCGAAAGTTAATCCGTAGTTGGGGTTCGCTATGTAGAGGAGCGCTCCAAGGATGAACAGCAGTGAGAGGTATGCTATCGTTCTCTTCACGGTTCCACCTCCCATCTCTCGGTCTTCGCTATGCCGTAAACCACAACGGCTGTGACAACCCCAGCTCCAACGGCTGCCTCGGCTATGGCAACGTCAGGTGCGTGGAGCATGTAGAACTCAAGGCTCAGGAGCAGGCTCATCGCGGCCGACATTAGGGCGGCGGCCAGCAAATCTCTAAAGCGAATCGTGAGGTAGGCCGTGATGAGGACGCCGATTAGGATAATCGCCTGAATCGTCATGTCAATCGTTAGGGCGTTCATTCCTCCTCACCCCCGAGCTTCTCCTCGTAGGCATCGATGACCGCTCTGGCTGGCTTGTAGCCGCTCAGGTGTGCGGCCTTGGCTATTGCATGTGCCCCGACGGGGTTCGTTAAGAGGAGAGCCACCAGCGCGATGAGGCTGTGGAGGGCCATCCCGAGATACTTCGGGTCGCCTGTGACGTGAAGCCTGTAAAGGGCGTGGGTAACCACAGCTAAAACAGCGAATATCGTTCCGAAGGTGGTGCACTTTGTCGCCCCGTGGAGCCTCGTGTAGACGTCGGGGAAGCGGTGTAACGCGATACTCCCGAGGAGGTTGAAGGTTATGTTTATCGCGAGGAAGGCATAAATCAGGTACTCGATCATTCCAATCCCCCCTGGAGGTATCTGGCTACGACGAGTGTTCCGATGTAGCTTAGCAGAGCGTAAACGATGGCTATGTCGATGTAAATCGTCCTGTCGTAGGCCGCGCCGAGGAGAACCATGCCTGCCACAACCAGTGTGTTGAGCGTATCAACTCCAACGACTCTATCGGGGACGCTCGGTCCGAGCAGAATCCTGAGTATGGCCAAGAACGCGCCTATCGCTATAATCAGTGCCGAGTAGAAGAAGGCCGGTTCAATCATCTTCCCAGCCTCCTCGCCCACTTTTCGAAGGGACCCGATACCGGCTCCGAGTTTTCCGGCCTCTCCAAGCCGGGGGGAATGTCAATCCAGTGGACGTAGAGGGCCTTCTCCCCCGGGCAGGCATCGATAGTGAGCGTTCCAGGGGTTAGCGTTATCGAGTTGCTCAAGATGGTATACTGGGCGTCGTTCTCAAGCTCGACCGGAACCCTGACAATGCCCGGCCTTATCTTTCCGGTTATGACGAGGTAAGCAACGTGGAAGTTGGCCTTGACCATCCCCCAGAAGAGGACCGGAACGTATGCAATCCACTCGAGCCATCTAACTGGGTTCAGGAAGCGGGTCGATTTGTCCCCTACGATGTCCTTAGTCGCATACCCGACTATTCCGGCGAATATTAAGCCTGCTATCAGCTCCTGCGTGCTCCAGAGCAGTCCGTTCGTTCCGGCCGTCAGGATGAGCCAGATTAAATAGGCGAACACGAAAGCCGAAATGAAGGGCAAGCTACCACCTCCGGGTTAACATTTTTGTTTTCCTACGGTTGTGATTTCTCGTCTCTGCTTAAAACGCTTTTTTAAAGTCCTGATTGCCAAAAAAAGGTAGGAAACCGCTCGTTGTAAACCAAAGGTTTAAATTTGAGGTCTGGAGATATCAAGTTTGTTTTCCAAATTTTCTACGTCTTTCCTCCGGTTGACGTTGAAAAAGCTAACGTGCCACTCTTTGGGGACATCCTCCAAAGGAAAATAGCAAACCTTCGCTATTTCAAGGGCCTTCTTTATCTGGTATTCCCCCTCATCGAGCCGTTTCTTTATTGCCCGCATGAATCCCTTTGAATATGCTGCATGGAGGGGCTCAATGTAGCCGTTTGGCCACCTCGGAACACATGCGTCTACCTCCTTTTTCCGGAACTCTCCGATTATGGTCTCAACGATCTCCGGGACTATGGAGGGCATGTCACCGGCAACCACAAAGGCGTCGCCAAGTTTTAGGGCGGTATAAATCCCGCCGAGCGGGCCAACGAGGAGCTCGTCCACAATAATTCTTCTTCCAAAACGTTCGAGACTCCCCGCGTTCTCCGGGGAGGCTATCAAAACCACTTCCTCTATAGAGGGACAGCTTTCAAGCCTCTCGATGGTGTGAAGAACCAGCGGTTTCCCGTCTATCCTGTGGAGGAGCTTGTTACCACCGAACCTCCGGGACCTCCCGCCAGCCAAAACAGCCCCGATCATGATGACTCCTCCGGAAAAAGAATAAAAAAAGTTCACGGAAGCTTCAGCTTTGAGGCGTACTCAACTGCCGTCTGGACGTAAAGCTTCCAGTTTACAGTCTGCGAGGCCGCTGGAGTTATGTAGTGGTCAATGACATAAGGTGCAACCAGGCCGAGCGCGATGCACACCACTGCAAGGACCAGAAGCACAGCCGACATGCTCGCCTTCTCCCTGGCCTCAACTTCCCTCCTCGGCCTTCCAAGCCACACCTCGTAGAACACCCTGACGTAGGCAACCAGTGCTGTAACTGAGCTGAGCACGAGGACTAAGGCCAGACCAAAGCTCCTCTCCATCAGCGCGTTGAAGAGCAGAAGCTTGCTGAAGAACACGTTGAACGGCGGAACACCAACGAGGCTCAGAGTGGCTATTCCGAGGGCGAAAGTGGTGACTGGCATCTTCCTGCCCAGACCGGCTAAATCCTCGATTGTTCTTGAACCGACCTCGTGGATGAAGGCTCCGGCAGCGAGGAAGAGGAGAGCCTTCGCTATTGCGTGATTAACCATGTGGAAGAGGGCCGCCTCAAGGCCCAGCTTTGTACCAAGGCCAATTGCCATGAAGAGGTAGCCCATGTGCATTACCGTCGAGTAGGCTATGAGTCTTTTCACGTCCCTCTGGACGAGCATCATTATTGCACCGAACATTGCCGAAACCGCGCCAAGCGCTATGGCTATGGTGCTAAGCAGAGAGACCACCTGGGCCAAATTGCCGGAAACTCCTCCGTAGACTGTGTACAGGAACCTTAGCAGGGAGTATGCTCCAACGTTGACGACCAGTCCGGAGAGAACTGCCGAGATGGGACTCGGTGCTGCCGGGTGTGCCTCTGGGAGCCAGAAGTGGTTGGGGAAGATAGCAGCCTTAATGAGGAACGCCCACGTTGCCAAAGCCAGCGCGACGCCGGAGGCGATGACCACATCACCCCAGGCGCTGCCAACGACCGGGAAGCTCATGCCGTGGATTAAAGCGCTCAGGTTGGCCATGTTAACCGTTCCAAAGGCATAGTAGAACGCCCCAAGGGCCAGGAAGTACATCGTCGTGCCGATGGCGCCTATGAAAGCGTACTTCAGCCCGGCACAGATTGAGTCGCCCCTGTCACGGTAGAACATCACAAGAGCATAAGCCGCGATGCTGGTAACTTCTATCATGACGAAGAGGTTGAATGCGTCTCCAGTTAGGAGGACTCCTAACAGGCCGGCCTCAAGGCCGAGGTAGAGCGTGTAGTACCATTCTAAGCCAGAGTCGTGCTCAAGGTAGCGGTAACTGTAAATTGCTATCACGAACATCAGAAAGGCAGTAACGAGCGCCATTAAGGAGCTCAGCTTATCAACCTCATAGATTATGCCCACTGGAGCGGCCCAGCCACCGAAGGTGTAGATCAACGGCTTATTCGAGGAGTAGGCAAGCTGGAAGAGTTTGAACGCGCTCAGCAGGGTTAAGCCCGTGCCGAGCAACGCGTAACCCTGGATGAGCTTTCTGTTCCCCCTAACTATTATCGACGTTAGGGGCAGAGCGAAGGCGAAGAGGATTGGAATGATTGGGGTTAATCCCACAACGTTCATGCTACCACCTCACTCGAATATTTTTTTGGCGAACTTCTCAAAGTCCTCGCAGATTTCCTTTTTGGCATTCT
>Ga0256840_1000768_pt1 | contig 32164 bp, 33 predicted proteins | sample 355202metaG_FD_185969 | JGI IMG/M metagenome (GOLD analysis project Ga0256840, IMG submission 185969) | Hydrothermal vent microbial communities from Mid Atlantic Ridge, Atlantic Ocean - 355-202 | ecosystem: Environmental > Aquatic > Marine > Hydrothermal vents | place: Atlantic Ocean: Mid...
ATCACAGAATATGTCTGTTAATTTGTTCATGAGCCTGTTTTCCTTTCATCAAAATCTTTGTCGTAAAAGATCTGATCGGTTAACAGGCGTTTAGTTCCCTTTTCTTAAACAGGATTCAGGTTAAATACTGTGACTCAACTTTGCCAGCAATTTCATCATACAAGCGAGGGGAAGTAAGCCCTGACCATTGCAATCTATTTAGCATTAGCTCTTGTTTATCAAGACTACCTGTCTCCAAGGTCTTTAAGTAATCATCAATTCGTTCATCATTATTCAAATATGCCATAGATGGCGCAGCCATCATCAAGGCAAGTAGTCCGCCAATCATTTGTGTCTTTTTCATTAATATCATCCTTTATTCCAACGTTTAAAGATCAATGATGTATTGAGCCCGCCAAAAGCAAAATTGTTAGTCATCACGTAATCTGTTTTAAGATTACGTCCCTCATGCATAATGTAATCAAGATCACCGCAATTTGAATCTACCTCTTCAAGGTTTGCTGTTGCATGAAACCACTCGTCCTTCATCATCTCAATGATCACCCATGCTTCCAAAGCGCCACATGCACCCAGAGTATGGCCCATGAAGCTTTTTAATGAGCTGATGGGAGTATTATTTCCAAAAACAGCTTCCGTCGCCTGACTTTCAGCTATGTCGCCTCTATCTGTCGCCGTTCCATGTGCACTTATATAGCCAATTTCTGATGAAGAAAGCTGAGCGTCTTCCAATGATAATCGTATCGCGCCAGCCATTGTTTTTGATGATGGCTGTGTAATGTGACTACCATCAGAATTGGTTCCGAACCCTATTAGTTCGGCATGAATAACGGCACCTCGCTCAAGAGCATGCTCCATCTCTTCAAGCACTAACGTACAGCCACCTTCTCCAATCACTAAGCCATCCCGGTCTTTATCAAAAGGTCTTGGTGTAAGGTTTGCTTCATCATTTCGAATGCTTGTTGCATAGAGCGTGTCAAACACCGCGGCTTCTGAAGCACATAACCGTTCACAACCACCCGCAACCATAATTTTTTGTTGCCCATGCTTTATTGCTTCATATGCCAATCCTATTCCTTGGCTTCCTGAAGTACACGCACTTGATGTCGTATATACGCGCCCTTGCAAACCAAAATAAATACCAATATTGACAGGAGAGGTATGTGCCATCATTTTTATATATGAATTTGCATTTAAACCGTCACATGAATAGTGTAATAACATATTGCCAAAATCAGCAATAGCATCGGTATCCCCCGCAGAAGATCCATAAGCAACACCCACATCACCACTTTTCAATATTTCTGCACCGAGTAGGCTAGCGTCCGTTAAGGCAAGCTCGGTACTCAGAACGCCAAACTGGGCAACCCTACCCATACTTCGAAGCGCTTTACGGTTATAGTGCTTGGGCATTTCAAAATTGGTGACTGGCGCGCCAAGACGTGTATTTAAGCCATCATATTTATCCCATTCATCCATACGTGTAATACCCGTATTTAGGTCTTTCAAATTTTTCCGAATTGTTTGCCAATCGTTTCCTATAGGTGAAAAACCTGCCATTCCCGTTACAACTACTCGTTTCATTTAATACATTCCACCATTTACAGATATAACTTGCCGAGTAATATACCCGGCATCTTCAGACATTAAAAAACTTACTGTACCCGCAACTTCTTCAACTCGTCCAACACGTTGCATAGGGATAATTTTCAAGGCCTCTTCCACCGGTGCATTTTCCGTCATTTCTGTGTCAATAAGCCCTGGAGCAACACAATTTACCGTAATTTTTCGCTTAGCCAACTCAACTGCCAGTGCTTTTGTTGCACCAATAATCCCTGCTTTTGCAGCGCTATAATTAACCTGCCCTCGATTGCCCATTTCACCAGATACTGATGACAAGGTAACAATGCGACTTGGTTTACGCCGTCTAATCATCGGCATAATTATAGGATGCAGTACATTATAAAACCCATCTAAATTAGTTCTTATCACGAGGTCCCACTCATCTGAGGGCATAGCTGGAAAAGCGTTATCTCTAGCCACTCCTGCGTTACATACCACACCATAATAGGCACCATATTCTTCAATATCTGCCTCTAATATCTCTTTACATATTGCGCGATCAGAAATATCAAATTGCAAAACACGCGCATGTTGCCCCAAAGATTCAATCTCTGCCACAACATTATCTGCTTGCTCTCGATTATTACGGCAGTGAAGCACTAAGTCATAGCCTTCCCTTGCTAGACGTAATGCAATGGCTTTACCAATACCTCGACTAGAACCTGTTACCAGAACTGTTTCTGTCATCAAAAATCACCTTGTAAAAATTTCTCTGCATCATCAGGCTGAAAAACATTTAGCCTAGCAGAGCCTTCTATCCCTTCGCTTGTTAACACTGTTTGAAACACATTAAGCCCATTGTCAGCCTGCATTTCTAAAGTAACCTGCAATAATAATGTTTTACCGATAGGAAAGTAATCCGTCGAACATAAATATTTTCTTACCCCTAGTAGGAACCCAAGTTTTGGCTTGCCCCCACCCTTACGCTCTTGTAATCCAGCATAAGCTGCAACAGCCTGCGCCAAATATTCAATACCTACGGAAGAAGGAACGCCTCTATCATCCAGAAACATGGAGCTGGGTGTGATTTTAACCGTTGCGTGCAGCCAATCATCGCCATAATCAATAACCTCGTCCAATAAGCTCATACTGCCCGAATGAGGAACTAAATCTGCTACTTCAAATTTCTTACTCATCAAATCCGTCCCAGTAACAGAGAAATATTATTCCCGCCAAACGCAAAGGAATTACTGAGAACATAGTGGATGTCGTCATCTATTTTACTATCAGGAGTCACTAAATTAATAGATGGTAATGAGGGGTCATTAACCCCATCCCATATATGGACTGGCAATAAAGTTTCATCATTATTATTTTCAAGCATTATCCAGCAAATGGCTGCTTCAACAGCGCCTGCCGCACCTAATGTGTGCCCTGTGAAAGGTTTTGTTGAGCTGCAAAAAACCTCATCCCCAAACACATGATTCATGGCTTTTGATTCCATTTTATCATTCAATGCTGTTGCTGTTCCATGCAAGTTAACATAGTCCACTTTACTGGCCGCGATATTAGCATCGCTCAATGCCGCAGACATACACCTTATAGCCCCATTGCCCGTCGGGTCTGGTGCTGAAATATGGTGTGCATCACTACCCTCGCCAACGCCAACAAGTTCCACTCCTTTTTCAGCCGATGAAACTAAAAATAACGCTGCACCCTCGCCAATATTGATCCCTTTTCTATTTTTACTAAATGGATTACAGCGGCTGTTGCTCACAGCTTGAAGCGAGGAGAACCCCTGAACTGTAAGCTGGCAGAGTGTATCTACGCCACCAGCAATAACTACATCACAGATGCCTGAGCGAATTAAACGTCGAGCAGAAGCCAGTGCCTTTGCCCCAGAAGAGCACGCTGTCGAAATACCATACACAGGGCCACTAACACCTAACACCTCAGCTACAAATTGAGCTGTTGCCCCCATTTCTTGCAGTCCATAATCATAATAGTCAGGTGCTTCACCAGCATCAACCCATTCTCGAATAGCCGGCTCACTTTCAGCTATTCCCGAGGTGCTCGTGCCAATAATTACACCGACACGACTTGCCCCAAACTCGGTTATAGCGGCGGCTACTTCAGTATTTATTTGCTCTAAAACGGCTAATGCAAATTGATTATTTCGACTCTGCCATTTTTTGTCGGGTAACGGGTTAACGGGCAATTCACCATGGTAGAGTCCGATCGGCAATTCTTCATCAGAGCCAAATTTATCTGTTACTGTCAAAGCGGCTTGAAGAGAATCTAGGCTTTCTTTAACAGCCTTCTTAGAGTCACCAGCTGAACACAAAACCCCCATGGCGTTGAGATAACATCTTGTCGTCGTCATAATTCCATCGTCCCTAATGTTTTAATAATGACCCGATATTGGTGATCGTAATTTTCAATTATCATCTCGTCGTTACTCAGATAGTTGACACTAACAACCTTCTCCGTGGCCATGGACATGAACAACAAACGCTGCTCAGAACTAAGTTCAAGTTGCCAACCATTTTCCATGCGATAAGCTTTTTCTATCGCCTTTTCTGGCCACAAAGCAAACTGCATCATAGCCAAAATTTCTTCACTAGGTAAAACTAACGATGAAGTATTACTTTGCTGTAATGAATACCCGTCATAATCCAAAGATAATAGTGGTTGTCCCGTAGGCAACAGCGCCCTTAACTTTAATTGGTCATGCTCGATACGAATTACAACTAAGAATTGATGCTGCTCACCTCGCGCCTCCATAGTCACTTTTTGCTTCAACAAGACAGCACTAGGGCCTTCTTTTGGAGACAATAAAAGTAGTTGCTTAGCTGGCTGTGAGGTGACTGAAAAAAGGCTACATCCCGTCAGCAAAAGCAAAATAATACTCCACACTATTACTCGTTGCGACATAGCTCTGCCAGTATAGATAGTCGAGATGGGGATTTTACATAAGGATTATTAGTATCCCATGCATACCCTGCTAAAATAGAGCTTATCATTCGCGTCACTTTGTCATTTTTTATTTTTGAAAAAACAACATCTTGGAATCGCTCGTCATACCAGCCTTCCACAAACTCCCTAAAGGTATTCACCCCCCTTTTCATTGGCAACTCAAACTCTTGCTCCCAATCTGGATTTTCCCCTGACAACTGCCTATCAACCACAGCAGCAGCTAAACTTGCTGAGGCCAAAGCAATGGTAACGCCTGAAGAAAACACAGGATCAAGGAATTCACCTGCATTGCCTAGTAATACAAAGTTATCACCATAAAGCGAACTGACATCACAAGAATAACCACCAAGTGAGCGTACTGGTGTATCAAACTTAGCATCAGCTAATACATCAGCAAGCATGCCACCTTCAGCAATCAATGTTTTCAATTTACTTTCAGAATCTCCGTCCATTGCATTTAAATAATCCTGAGGTACAACCGCTCCTACTGAAGCTCGCCCGTCACTAAAAGGGATCAGCCAATACCAAATCTCATGATGCTCTGGATGCACCGTAATAAGGATCTTATTTCTATCATAACGACTGTCAGTAATATTATCTTCTATGTGAGTGAAAACTGAACTTCTGGGTAACAATGAAGATGACTTTTCCAGTTCTAATATTCGAGGCAATACTCGCCCAAAGCCACTCGCATCCAATACAAATTTGGCACTTACTTGATATTCACTACCGTCTTCATTGTTGACCGTAATAAGCGGCCCATTCGACAATGACTGAAAGGATGTTACGGACTGGCCATAACGAATTTCTACACCTTGCTTTTCTGCTTCATCAGCTAAAATCTTGTCAAAACGATCACGCTGAACTTGAAATGTTGTTCCCCATCCTGCTGTGAATTTTTCTCTAAAGTCATAATGTTCATACTGATCGCCACGTGTAAAGGCCGCGCCATTTTTATATTGGAATTTAGCATCCTCAACAGCCTGCAACATGCCTGCCTGTTCTAAATATGTCATACATTGAGGTAATAAACTTTCACCAATTGAAAAACGTGGAAAATACGCTTTCTCTAGAATTAAAACTCGATATCCTTTCTTATTTAATAGTGCAGAAGAAACCGAGCCTGAAGGCCCAGCTCCAATTACTACAATATCAAATTGTTGTTGTTCCACGCTCATCTATGTCTTTCTCCACAATATTTTCTCTCATAATAGGGGCTAATAACCAAACCAACGTTAGCCCTATCAAGACAGTTAAACCAAAATGATGCAATACCGGGGTATCGCTAAATGCTAATAATCCAAATGCTAATAAACTGGTAAAGGAGGATAAGGAAACAGCTAGCCAAGTATGTGAATCATCACTCGACTCACTTAAAAAGATCCCCATATCTAGACCAATACCTAATACTAAAATTAACGCCATTAAATGGAACAAATTTAAACCCTGCTCAAAATGAACCAATAATGCGAGTGTAAAAATAGAAGCCAATAATGGCGGCAAAATAATTCGCCAAACCTGTGCTTTATATCGCGCGAGCAATACCAGAAATACTAGAAAATATGCTCCAAGGATGAGCCCCGTTATTTCACTCCGGAAATTTGTCATCAACTTAGAGATGTTTTGTACTTGGTCAATAAATTCCACTCCATCGCTGTTGTCCGATAGAGCAATTAATGCCGCCTTGGTATCTTCATTAATATCTCCAGTGAATCGAATTATTGTCGCAGTCAGATGATCAGATACAACGCGAAGATCTTTCCACGGTTCGCTATTTTGTTGTTGCAACCAGACTTCTGGCTGCAAACGATGTGAATTACGTTCAAGCGTCGTGAGCGCCTTTAAAGCCTTATCATTAGCGAAATGAATTTTGTCATAAAACGGGGTAAGTTGCTGCTCATATAATTGTCGAACAAGCGTTATATTTTCATCTTGTCGCTTAATAGAAGGAAGATGTTGAGTCAATGACTGATACCCTTTCAGCAGTCCATTATTGATTAAACGATCTAATAGAGGCGTTATGTCTTCTTCTTTTTGTAGACACTCTTCAAGTGTATCGCCACTAAGCAATAAAAATTGCGAACTACTGCTACTTCCTAATAGCTGCTGGACTTCTTTTTCTTGTGCTAATAAGCTTACAGGTGATGTTTGTAATAAGCGTATATCATCTAGGCTTTCACTGTTTTTTATTGTATTTAATGACCAGGCAACCATGATAAATATAAATACAAGAAGAATTTTATTCTCACCGATTCTAGGGAAGACATTACGGAAATTATTTAATTTTTTTGCAGCACTGAGTGGCTGAATTGAGTTATTCCTAGTGAAAAATGGGTACCACAAAACAACTGTTAACCACGATGCTGATAAGCCAACGACTGAGAAAACAGCCATTTGTTGTAAACCAGGGAAAGGAGACAGCGCTTGTGCCGTATATGCCGCCACACTTGAAAATAAGCCGAGCAATAAGCCAGGTAGAATTTTCTGTAATACACGTTTCGATGCTGATACCTGACGTTCACATAAAAAGTGTAGGGAGTAATCAATTGAGACTCCGACTAAACCCGCACCAAAGGCCACCGTAATTAAATGTATTTTCCCAAAGATAAATAATGTTACTGAGGCCGCCATTACGCACCCAACCAAAATAGAGATCAACATCAATCCGATTGGTTTAAATTTCCGAAAAACCATCAACATAAGTACGATGATCCCAATCATTGAGCCAACACCGATGGTCAATATCTCCTTATTGGCTTGGCGTGCACCCAATTCAGCATGCAATAACATTCCTGACATCTGAATAGTCACTCCGCTCTTTTTAAGCACTGCTTCTTGGGCAGTAATTGCACCTAAGATATTACGCTGTAATGTAGGAGAAAAAGGCTGTTCTGAGAGCGTGAGCATCATCAGATAGGTCGGCTTGCTTGCACTGGTTATTTTTAATAATGAGTTGGATACGGTTATCTTTAATTCATTTTTTCTATTTTGATTCAATTCTGAAAATAAGCTAAAAGGGTCATCAACTAGGCTCGTTTTTCCAATCGATAAAGGACTGTACAATCGTATTAGTGCTCGATTTTGGATCTGTTGAAAATCGTTATCCAACAACAGCGCTCTACTATTATGGTCCAGCACAGAAAATCGATAGGGATATAATTCATTTTGGATCGATTCAATCTCGTCTTCACTCACCTGCCAATCAATCTCCGTAATTTCAGGCAGCTTTCCCATCTGATTAGCTAATAGCGGTATTGCTTTCCTAACTTTGTTTTCATCTTCAGCTGAGACTAACAACAGCAAGCGCTTAGAAAAACGATCCGCCATTTGTTCTGTTGCAGCTTGCACTATCGGTTGCTGCTCAGATTTTGGCAACAAGGTCATAAGGCTTGAATCAAATTTGCCCCCTGAACTGATAGCAACCCCGCTCACCAGAATAACCACCAGTAGCCAAGCTATTCCAATAGGATTAAACTTCTGGCTCATTGAATCAATTCAGAAAATATTATCGTTGTATGGTCACCATTTTTTTCAAAAAAAATGAGCTCTCGCAATAAGGTATCGCCCGTTAACTGTACCCGTTCAACTACTTGCATTACTGCTTTATCACTTGGTACCAACTCAACCTGCCAATGATCATCCTTTACTGTTCCTGATAAAGTGAAATAAGCCGCCAGTTGTTTCCACTCTGCAGTAAGCACCGAAAAGAAAATATCACTTAGAATGGTTACTGCTGGATTAGAATCTGCCTGTAAGCTTACAATCTCATTTTCACCCTGACTATTGGTGATACTTTGAGGTGTCATCAGTAAAATATTTTGGATGGGCTCTAAGGTTTCCCACTGAATTGATTTCCCACGCCGATAATTAAATTGCCCAGACGATTCTAGATGTGCATCCAGCTCAATTAAATACTTATCTTGGGAAAATTTACCCTCCAGATATTCTGGTGCCGTAGATAACTTGCTTAGCTCATCATAACTAAGCTCCCCATATGACAAGGTTGAAGTAAGCAACAGGGTGCATAGCAACAATACTTTATTCATACTCGAACCCTAATTTTCTATAAAGTACCTTTGGCGATTCAAACAGCATTTCACCATTTTTCATATCAACGGCAACTTGTACTGTATAACCCTTTGTTAAGCGTTGACCTGTTTCCAAATCTGAAATTAAATAACTCACCTTCAAACGGTTTTCCCATTCAACAATCTTGGCATTAACAACCACTTTTTGCTGGAAACGCAAGGGATGCGCGTAACGAATCCGCAGGTCAATAACCGGCCATGCATAACCAGATTCTTCCATTTGAGGATAGTTGTAATCGATTTTATCCAGTAATGCACAACGTGCAATTTCAAGATATTTAACATAATGGCCATGCCAGGCTACTCGCATAACATCCACATCATGAAATGGTACTTCTATAACAATTTCTTCTTCATTTACTCGCATTGTTTAACTTCCTGTTGTTGAATCACGATGCTCATCCTTTTGAGTTTTGTTTTCCCAAAAGTCAAAAAAATTAAACCATTGCAATGGCGCTTTTTTACAATAATACTCAAGCCGCGCGGCATAAGATTGTACTACCTCTGTTATCGCTTGTTGACGCTCTTTTCGCGAGAATTTTAGACGTTCAGAAAATAACTCCACATAGATGTGATACGTCGCCTTTTTCTTTAAACAAAACATCACATATACCGGACATTTTAATAAACCAGCCAAAATAAAGGCGCCTTGTGGCATCGGAGCATTACGACCTAAAAATTGCACATTGGAAACTCTAGCTTGGCTTTCATTGCTTGGAGTTCTGTCACCAGCAATAACGATAAATTCACCATTATCAATTCGATCTGACAACATCATAGCCGTTGCCGGTGATATATCAGTTACCTGTAACAATTTAATCTTTGAGCTATCATTAACTTTCTTCATCAAAGAATTAAATTTTTCTGCATTCTCAGTATTCACTAAAACGGTCAGCATAATGCCCGGCAACTGTTGTCCTAGAGCATTACATACTTCTGCGTTCCCCAAATGAGAAACAATAATGATGCCGCCTTCTTTTTGACCGTCGAGTCGAGCTAAAATTGTCGGCGTCTCAAAAATCACATCCTCTCTACTGATCTCGCCCATCCAGACAAGAAATTTATCTAACATTATTTCGCCAAACATTAAAAAATGCTTGAATGAAGTCAGTGAATTAGCCTTTTCAGGCTCTAAATAAGGCTTTACTAGTTTCAAATATTGCTGTGATGCTTCCCTAGCCGGTCGCCCCACCAAATAGTAATATGCCATGATGGGAAATAAAATAATTCGAAAACCTAGGCGTCCAAAAACACGATATATAATCAATAAAGATTTCATCCCTAGAAGGGTTCCTGACTCCTTTGCCTTTGACCAATGATTTTCTGATTTTACCACTTACGCTCTCCGCCAAAGGATTAATGGTAATCGCTTCAACATGCCAAAAAACAACCTTGTGTGCATCCATGAGATCCGCACATTATCATGAAACACATCAAAATGTGAGACACCATCTATAGGATAGTGAACCTTTGTTAATACATTTTCAATTTTTCCAGCGCGCCATACCCAGCGTACGATGATCTCAGTATCAAAATCCATTCTATTGCCACAAGGTTCTTGATTTAGGAGTGTGATAATCTCGGCCAAGGGGTAAAGCCTGAATCCACACATACTGTCTTTTATCTCAAATGAAAGTGTATTTATCCACACCCAAATATGCGTTAAATAACGGCTATAGTATCGTCCCTTTGGCACCGATTCATCATATTCTGGATACCCCGCAATAACACTATCCCTGTTATCTTTCCCTATCTGCATAAAGTGAGGTAAATCAGCTAAGTCATGTTGTCCATCGGCATCAACTTGCAAAGCATGTGTATAGCCTTTTTCAAATGAAAGCCTAAAGCCCGCCTTAACCGCCGCCCCTTTACCTTTATTCTCATCCAGCCGTAATAACGAGACACGTTGTGGATGAATTTTCTCCAGCTCAATCAAAATATTACTGCATTCTCTGTCACTGCCGTCATCCACTAACAAAACGGGATAATCATGCATGAGTACATCCTGCAAGGTTTGACGAATAGCGCGCTCATGATTATAAACAGGAATAATAACTATAGGCTTGAATTCTAGGCTACTCAAAACAAATTCGCCCGCTGGAATGAAGTCCTTTTTCTGACTGATACTTAAATATCAATTTCTTCTTAATGACATTGTATTCCAAATTAATCACAATTTCGTCATTGGGCTCAATGATCTGTAAAAACTTAATTACTTCCAATCGGTTGAATCGTCCACTCATCGGCAATAATTGCCATGCCAATTTCTCAGCCCAATATACTTGGGTCACGCCAGGCAAAATTGCCCTGTCATCAAAATGCCCCTCAAAATAAAGTAGTTCCGCTGGAATATTACATTGTATTTCTACTTGAGCTCCATCCACATCTAACCTTCTGATTTTTGGCCACTTAATAACAGGATGCAGATCAAATAGTAGTTGTATAGCTTTTAAAGGTAGTTTTCCTTGAGCGTTATAAGGCATCTGATCTATAAATCGCCACCGACGTGGTAGTACCGTTGATTCAAAATGATGAGATAAGTCACTTTTAAACTGCTTAATGAATGCCCGCCTACCTAGCAACATTAACTGTGCATCCCCTTCTGTCGTAAGGCGCATAGCAACGGCTGTTTCCATTCGGTTACGACTGAGCGTAAGCACTTTAACTTCCTTTGCCCAGCTATTGTTCATTAATAACTTTTCCATTGCCGTCAAAGAGACTCGCTTACCTTCGACTTTTACGATGGTATCTACCCGTCCTTTTAGCTCAAACTCACCAGACTTACCGAAGACAGCGCGATCAGACAGCACTAAGGCTTCTTGTTGTCCAAGAAAAGGAGAGGTCACGGCCAACCTGTCATCCAATGAAGATGTTAATCCTACATATGGCAAGGCATGCCACATAGCCTTATCAACCGTTTTTTGTTGGGTTCGCCAAGCAATAACTCCCGTTTCTGAGCTACCATATATTTCTCGTACCGGCGCATTAAAAAGCGCGCTTATAAATAGGCTGTCTTGCTTTTCCAATGGGGCGGCTGATGATATTACATGTTGGCAACGACCGTTTAACTCAGCCCAATTTACTGTCGTATTAATTCGACTCAAATGTGAGGGACTAGAGATCACTGAAAACTTAGGGTAATAATGGGCGTGATGGAAAATATCTTCTGAATATTCGCATAAATAACGAGTAAAAGGGATTCCCGAACTGAACGGCCATAATAATCGAAACGTCATTCCATAAAGATGCTGATGAGAAACAGTTGTCAAGACGACACCATCTTCAGTTGGCCATTGCTTCTCTAATGTTTCCAGTTCCAATTCTAGCTGAGAAATGGTTTTAATTATCGCTTTGGGGTCGCCGGTTGATCCCGATGTATAGATTTCTATGGCAACGGAGTTTGGATTTAATTTATGCCAATTCACAGCCTCGATTTCAACTTCACAATCATCAACTTCTAAGCCGTCAGGAAAATCACCGATAAAGCCATCTACATGATCATGTAATTGAGCTACTGTTCCTTCACAATTATCTCCTGGCACACAGGCATGTTTTTCCAACTGCCATAACGCGAGCAAGATCGCTAAAAATTCAAATGCGTCAGCGTGATATAGTGCCCAACGCTTTCCTTGTTTTCCTGACAATAACTTAACCCAACAACTGACCCGCTTCAGTAAGTCTTCAGTCGTTTTGGCCTCACCAGCTTGTGTCGCAACAAGCTGCTTTGGTTGTTGAATCAGCCAGTTAGATAAGGGCGTTATTTTAGACATCTTAGTCGTCTCGTCTTACTCGTTGTCTAACTAGCCACTCAGCCCCAGCTAGAAGCCCCATTAACAAGTATGCAATCATTCCGTTATATAACATCCATACCTCATCAGTTGCCCAGAGTGCGGTTGCCATTGCAATGGTTCCGTTTATAAGAAAAAAGAGGCTCCAAGCCCATGTTACTTTACGTGTATAAATTATTGCTTTGTGCGGTAAATCAGGCTCTTTAATTCGAGCCAATCGCTCAACAAAGCTAGTGGCTGAAAATAGACTACTGCCAAACAAAACCAAAAAACCAAAATTCATCATTACTGGATAAAATTTTAGCCCTAGTTGATTGCCACCGATAAATATAACGGTGATGATGCCCAGCACCGTTGCCAACACCACTTTTCGCTCAGAATGCCCATCAAGTGCAAACCATCTTATTGCTAATATAACTAATAAAATAGGCAGTAATAACTTAGCATCATAGTTCTGCAAGCCCCAATAAACTGCAAAGGGATAGCAAAGAGATGCAATGATAGCTATCAACATCAATGGCTTTTTCATGTGCTAGCCATTCATTAATTTATCAATCTGATCCACAATATCTTGAACTGTTCGCACTGACTTGAACTCATCAGGCTGAATTTTTTTGCCGGTCATTTTTCTCAATTCGATCACTAAATCAACCGCATCAATGCTATCAATATCTAATTCTTCATAAAGGTTAGATTCTAGTGTGATTTCTTTTGGATCAACTTCAAATAAATCTTCAAAAACCGTTACTATTTTTTGAAAAATTTCATCCCGATTATTCATTATTTATGTTCTCTATTATTTTGTTCTGTTCGTTTCAACTAATGAAACCAATGCATTTACACTAGAAAAATGCTCCCGCGTATCATCTGAATCCGATTTAAGCTTAATTCCATATCCCTTCTGAATGGCCAGACCAATTTCTAAAGCATCAATCGAGTCGAGCCCTAACCCTTCAACAAATAATGGCTCATCATCCACTATTTCATCAGCATCAATGTCCTCTAAATCTAAGCAATCAATTATCATTTGCTTAATCTCATCATGCAACTCACTCATCTATCCCGCCTCATTATTAAAATACGTCGTTAAATCTTGCGTTAGTGCTCGCGCACCTTTGGTCGCACTCAAATCATTTATATAGGGTGCAATACTTATTTTTTCTTTTACTCTAATCCGAAAATGCATCGGCGTATCAGGTATTTGGTACCAGCGATCCTGCTTCGTTAATGTTGTAGGCACACAACTAATTAAAACAGGCGTAATGTCGACCATTGTTCGAACCGCTATATTCGCAGCACCCCGTTTAAGCCGAATTAATTTTGAAGGTTCTGTTCGAGTCCCTTCTGGGAAGACAATCATAGCCTGATCTTTAGCAAATACTTCATTTGCTGCAGTAATTACATCTTCGGCATCGCCATCATTAATTATATATCCGGCGGCTTTAATAGGTCCTCGCATAAAAGGATTACGTATTAATGCTGCCTTGACGATGCAGTTTGCATTCGGTACAAGCGAGATGAGAAAAACAACATCAAGCAAAGAAGGGTGATTAGCTAATATAAGCTTCGCGTGTTTTAACCGCTCCACATCAGTTACTTCATACGTAAGCACACCTAAAAACTTCATCATCCATATAAACCGACCAAAAGAATAATGTATAAATTTCTGGCCTCGTTGTTCACGACGAATTCGGCCACCCGGCAAACAATATAAAATAGGCACAACGATAAGAGGAATCACGATCCCTCCCACACCAAACATAAAAAAACTAAATGCTGTGGCAAGCCAACGCCAACCATAACGCACTTTATCTAGAAGCATTCACGTCCTGCCTTTTTATCACCCACTCACTGTTATTCAATTGTATTTTCATGTTTGAAGACAACCCTGTCAACAATGACATAAATGGTAATAATTCTGCATTAGAATCACTCATCCTTGGTGTGTTTTTAGAAGCATCCTCAAGCTGTTCAATAGTGTAGGCTTCACCTTGCTCTTTTGTTAAAATCATTGCAATTGCATATGGAAAGGGTTCACAAGAACAATAGGACTGATATAAAGCAGGAAGAGGAGCATCATAAACAACACAAAGAATTCGATCAGCTTCTTGAAGCTGACCTACCGCCTCAAACAATGTATTTAAAACAAGTCCACTCATCGCCGCAATCGACGTCACAGCGCTGGTATCTTTCCGTGCTATAGAATAAAGCCCACTCACGGCATTATGCACAGCAAGACTAAAATTAGTGGGCGACATAGGTTCATCTTTACCCATTTCTTCCAGCAATGATAAAGTCAGCGCTGTATCACCATGTCTCGATGCAAAAATACTTGGGATCCTGTCGTCCTCTTTCACCACCTGCAAGACAGCGCCCATCGCACACTTCCCAAGCATATTAAATCGCCGTCTTAAAAGGGGGGGGATTTCTTTTAACGGTATTTTTTGTAATGGCTCATCAATAGGCTTTGGAGCTGACAACCATTTCAGCCAATCACCCTCTTGCTCTAAACTAGGGGCCAATGCCGCCCACGATTCAACCTTAAACCTAACCACCAAATGGAATCTCTATATTTATTTATCGTCAAAAAGTCATTTTACTTGCCTGATGGTTTAATGCAATAACTTTATCGCTATAAATTATGGCTTATCAACCATTTATGTATTGAGTTCACTTCTCGTCACAGATATAATTGCTTTTTAAATTTAAAATCTGGAGCTTATAGAATCGTGAAACTTATAACTGTATTATTCTCCCTTTCATTAATGTTACTGACAACACAAGCTCACAGCCGTGATACAAAACATATGATGTCAATTGCAGAGGCATTAGAAACCGCTGACTATAAAGAAAAACTCAACCCTAACATCGCGCTATATTTTGGCGATCAGTCTCACCCTAAAATTATAAAATCATTTGGTAACTTCCCTACAAATAAAAAAACAAATTCTTTTAATAAAAGCGATGAAACGGCTTGCCAATGGGTAATGTTATCAGCACTTCTAGCGCTACAGGCACGAGCAGAAAGAGAAGGTGGCAACGCCATAATCAATATTGCTAGCTACTACAAGAAAAATATCGTAAAAAGCACAACAGAATTTGAATGTCATGCAGGTGGATTTATGACCGGCGCTGCTTTAACAGGTGAAGTGGTAAAACTTAGTAAATAAATGCCCTCACCGGACTCCAACCTCCAACTCTGGACAGCCAGGGTTGGAGACAATTCTCTAAAAATTGAACAAGATACAATCCAACTACTCAGCCCATCAGAACGTCAGCGGCTAGATGCCCTCAAGACCAACAATAAAAAACGAGAATTCCTGTTAAGTCGCGCCCTTATGCGACAAGCTTTAAGTCAGTTGTTCGATATTCCACCCTCAGGCTGGAAATTTGTTTTTCGTCCAGACTCCACACCAATTATCTCCAACCTCCCTAACACTACTTTCGTTAGCCTAAGTCACAGCAATGGACTCATTGTCTTTGCTACATCCATCTTTCCCATCGGCGTAGACATAGAGTTGATAAAAGAAAAAGAAAATATTCTTACGCTTGCAGAGGCTTTCATGAGCGATAAAGAAATTAACGCCTTAAAAAGTGATGCCCAAGAGGAGCAGTGTAAAAACTTTTATCGAATTTGGTGCGCCAAAGAAAGTTACTACAAAGCTACACCCTCAAAGCAAGGGTCTATAAAATTCAATTCCATCTCAATTCTTGAATATCTAGAGAAGAATGAGATCTGGACTCTAATTGAATATAGTATGAATCACTTCATCTTTTCAATTGTTGTAAAAAATAAATCTATTTTTATTCATATGAACAATCACGAGTTATTTGGTAATGACGACAACCACTACCCCGTAAAGTCAAGATGATTCTATATAAAGCTCAGCCATAAATAAAACACAAAACTTGCTTCCCAGTATGAAGCTTGTATAATGGCGTCTGTTCCAAGTATGTACCGTATTTGTACCGTGCACACTTATTCTAGGGTTGTTTTAGACAGTTTTTAAGTTTGGCGAACATTGCTAAGCAGTTGATATTTAAATAATTTTATATTTACAGTTTAGACTTAAAATCCCTCGGCTTCACGGCCGTGCCGGTTCGATTCCGGCCCTAGGTACCAAAATATAGAGCCTCAACACTTCGGTGTTGGGGCTTTTATATCAAACAAGACCACATAAAGGCTGCGTGGCAGAGTGGTTATGCAGCGGACTGCAACTCCGTAAACGCCGGTTCGATTCCGACCGCAGCCTCCATTTTCTTTTCAGATTGTGCTCAACCAAATCTGGATGACGAATAAACGCTACCAGCATTAAACATAAATTAAGCTATGACCTGATTAAGGAGTTGTTCGCCCTGCATAAATTGCAAAATATTGGTCACCGTAGTTGAGCATATATGCTGCAACGATTTTTGAGTAAAATAGCCTTGATGACCCGTCACGATTACATTTGGAAACGTAATTAAGCGCTGTATAATATCATCTTGAATGATGTCTAATGAGTGATCGTCAAAAAACAAATTACTTTCCTCTTCGTAGACATCAATACCCAGATAGGCAATTTTACGATTCTTAATAGACTTTAGAACGGCTTTAGTGTCTAACAATGCTCCTCGACTAGTATTGATTAGCATTACATCTTGTTTCATCATGAAAAGCATTTCAGCATTGACAATATGTCGCGTATCTTCAAGTAGCGGACAGTGTAAGGTAATAATATCTGATTGCGTAAATAGTGTTGCTAAATCAACAGCCTGAAAACCCAACTTCTCACATTGTTGCATCTTATAAGGTTCATAAACTAGAACGTTGCAGCCGAATGCTTTTAGGCGCTGCCCTACAAGCTGCCCAATTTTACCGCCACCAATAATACCAACGGTTTTTTGATAAAAATCAAATCCAAGCAAACCATTTAATGAGAAATTCCCATCTTTTACGCGGTTGTATGCTCTTGGTAAATTGCGACCTAGGGCTAACATTAAAGCAATAGTATATTCAGCTACGGCATGCGGTGAATAGGCAGGAACATTGACCAGCTTTATATCGAGCTTTTTAGCCGCCTTTAAATCAACATTATTATATCCAGCGCAACGCAGGGCGATCAATTTCGTGCCTCCTTTTGCAAGTATATTTAATGTGTTTTCACATAAATCATCATTAACAAAGGCGCTTACCACTTCATAGCCATTAGCCATCGAAGCGCTAATGGGATCTAATGCAAAATTATAACAATCAAATTCAAGATTATTCTCTGCCACAATAGATAAAAATTCTTGATCATAAGATTTCGCACTAAAAGCTAAAACATGCTTTGATTTCATTTCAACTTACCTGTGGAATATATGATGTATCAATATCAGCTTTAAGTTTTGGATAAAACGGGCAAGTGTTCTAATTGCCATATATCTTCGTTATATTGATTAATGCTGCGATCCGATGAGAATTTTCCAGAGCATGCTACATTCATAATACTCATTTTTATCCAGCGTACCGGATCGAGATAGGCAATGTCTACTTGGGCTTGGATATCAATATAACTTCTAAAATCTGCAATTGTCACCCAAGGGTCATTGCTATTTTTGAGAGAAGTTATAAGTGCATCAAATAGGCTGGGTTCTAACTGATTAAAATGACCACTTTCAAGCAAATTCATTACCTGTGTTAGATCGTCATCATTTTCAATTATAGAAACGGGGTTATAGTGAGCTTTTGTTTGATTCACTTGTTCTTCCGTCAACCCGAATAAAAAGAAATTATCTTCACCCACTTCTTTTAATATCTCTATGTTTGCTCCGTCATATGTTCCGACAGTGACGGCACCATTCATCATCATTTTCATATTGCCTGTGCCAGAAGCTTCTTTACCTGCCGTGGATATTTGCTCTGACAAATCTGCTCCTGGACATATTTGCTCCATTGCTGATACACGATAGTCGGGCAGAAAAAGTAAACTTAATTGACCTTGTATATCCGGATCATTATTAATCACAGTGGCCACATTATTGATGAGTTTAATGATGTTTTTTGCAATCTGGTAACCAGGTGCGGCCTTACCGGCGATCAATACACATCGAGGAGCAATGTCTTTATCACCAGCCTTAATTCGAATATAAAGATGGATAACATGTAGTACTTTTAGTAGTTGGCGTTTATATTCGTGAATACGCTTAACCTGAACATCGAAAATAGCATCGACATTAATCGTTACACCATGTTGCTGCTGTTTATAGTCAGCCAAACGTTGTTTCGCGGACTGTTTGATGCTTCTCCACCGTTTTCTAAATTCTTTATCCTCAGCATACGGGATTAATGATTTTAGTAATGTCAGATCATGTATCCAATCAGAGCCTATCGTCTCAGTAATTAATGATGCTAATTCTGGGTTTGCACCTAACAACCAGCGACGCGGTGTTACACCATTGGTCTTATTGTTAAATTTTTCTGGCCATATGGCATAGAAATCAGCGAACATTTCTCGCTGTAATAATTGAGAGTGCAATTCAGCGACACCATTAACGGAGAAACTACCAACAATTGCCAAATAGGCCATTCTCACTTGCGGCTCTTCACCTTCTTCAATGACCGACATAGTGCGCAATTTGTTATAATCACCCGGCCAATGTGCTGCAACCTGTGATAAAAATCGTGCGTTGATCTCAAACACTATGTCCATTAGTCTTGGTAGCAACTCTTTGAACAAGGTAACGGACCATTTTTCTAGAGCCTCCGGTAAAAGTGTATGATTAGTGTAGGCCATCGAAGATGAGGTGATAGCCCATGCATCATCCCAACTAAGATGATGGTTATCAAGCAATAATCGCATCAATTCTGCTACTGCAAGGCTAGGGTGAGTATCGTTTAGCTGAAAACAATTTTTGTCTGCAAATTGACTGAAATCTTCACCATACAACCCAACCCAATGCGAGATTACATCTTGCAGGCTTGCTGAAACAAGAAAGTATTGTTGCCGAAGCCGAAGTTCTTTGCCATTTTCACTGCTATCGTTGGGATAAAGCACCATGGTGATGTTTTCAGCACTATTTTTCTTTGCCACTGCATGCACATAATCGCCAGAATTGAATTCATTAAGATTAAATTCCTCGGTTGCTACTGATTTCCACAAACGAAGCGTATTAACAGTATTATTTTGAAACCCGGGAATAGGCGTATCATAAGGTATAGCTAAAACTTCATTCGCATCAAGCCAAACGAAATGTTCCTCACCGTGCTCATCAGTTTGCACAGCTGTATATCCACCAAATTTTACATGGTGTGCATATTCCAAACGCTTAAGTTCCCAAACATTTCTAAGTCTCAACCAATGATCTGGCTTTTCTTGTTGATGCCCGTTAACAATAGTTTGCGTGAACATGCCGTACTCGTAGCGAAGACCATAACCTATAACTGGTAGTTGTAATGTGGCACAGCTATCCATAAAACAAGCTGCCAGCCTGCCTAGCCCACCATTGCCTAGACCTGCATCAAGTTCACCTTGAATTATTTCTTCAATCTCAATCCCTAATTCATTCATTGCTCGGGTTGCAGCGTCATTAATACCAAGGTTGATCATTGCATTGCTAAGCGAACGCCCCATCAAATACTCCATCGACAGATAAAAAGCCCTTTTTGTTTTAGCTTGCTTATAAGTACGATGCGTTTCATTCCAACGCTCCATCAGGCGATCTCGTATTGTCATACCAAGCGCTTCATAGGCATAGTGCACACTATGACTTTCATCATCTCGTCCAAGAAAATGGACATAATATTCTTTGAAACTGTGAATTAGATCTTTCTTTTTTAGACCTTTTTCAGTGACATGCTTGATCGTGTCGCAAGGGTGGCTTTTAACAAACTCAGAATTAGGCATGGGATATCATCTCTTGGAGAACATCAAACAGGCCAAGAGTAGTCTAATCGTGTTGCAGTATTATTAAGGCTTCTGAGAAACTTAATTGTAGCCTCAAACGCTAATAACAGCCTGTCTAGCCTCATTGGCGATTTGCAATTCTTCATTGGCGGGCACAACAATAACTCGAATAGCGCTTGCCTTATCAATAAATGTACTCTGATCAATCTGTTGATAATTTAACGCTGTTTCTAGCTTTACGCCAAACATCTCTAGATTTTTACAGCATCGTTCCCTAATTTCTGCACTATTTTCACCAATGCCTGCGGTGAAGATAATGGCATCAACATGACCAAGCGTAATTAAATAAGCACCCATATATTTACGAATGCGGTAGACATAGGCATCCAATGCAAGTTTGGCTGAAGGGTCTCCAGATTGTTCAAGTTCTAACAGTTGAGACAGATCATTTGTACCTGCTAATGCTTTTAATCCAGACTCAGCATTAAGAATGTACTCAATTTCTTCATTCGTAAACCCATATTCATTCTGAATATAAAGTGGAATAGAAGCGTCGATATCACCACTACGACTGCCCATGATTAAACCTTCTAATGGCGTGAATCCCATCGATGTATCAATGCTTCTACCCTGTTGAATCGCACAGGCACTGGCACCATTTCCTATATGTAAACTAATAAAGTTCAGTTCAGCTAAAGGGCGCTCTAATAAACCTGCTGCTTGTTGTGCTACATGCTGATGTGATGTGCCATGAAAACCATAACGTCGAATCTTATAATCATGGTACCACTTTTGAGGAATAGCATAGCGATAGGCATGCTCAGGTATTGTTTGATGATAAGCCGTGTCAAATACTGCGACCTGGGGAATAGCTGGAAAAACCTCACTACAGATTTGAATGCCCAACAGATTATTTTGGTTATGTAATGGCGCTAAATGGTTTAATTGTTTAATTGTCGCCATCACCGATTTATTGATTAATGTGGGCGCGACAAACTTGTCGCCTCCATGAACAACGCGATGACCAATAAGCGAAATATCTAATGGACCTATTGTGCCGTGAAACCGTGATAAGGTATTTATGATCGCAGTAAAACCATCGGCTTGGGTCTGTAATACACAAGAATCATCTTCAATGGCAAGATCGTGCCGACCAATTTCTTTCAGGTGAATGACATGTCGACCTTGATTAGAGCCAATACCACTCACCTCACCATGAAGCACTATTGCTTCATCAGGAAAGGTAAAGACCTTATATTTTATTGATGAACTACCACTATTGATGGCCAATACCAGCTGCTCACTGTCAGTGACTTTACACATTTAGATTAGACGGCCATTTCCAATTTGAAAATTCAGGTTTGTCGACGCCATGATGGTGTGCATATTGACGGCATTCAATCTGCATATCGCGCAATTTATCTTTAACGTGGGCACCAATAATCTGTAATTTCTCCACTCTATCTATCACATCGATTGCTAGACTAAACCGGTCTATTTCATTACAAATAGCAAGTTCGAGAGGTGTGTTGATGTTGCCTTTTTCCTTGTAACCTCGAACATGAAAGTTTTTATGGTTAGTGCGTCGATAAGTAAGTCGATGAATTAACCAAGGATAACCATGAAAATTGAAAATAACGGGTTTGTCTTTTGTAAACAAGCTATCAAAATCATAATCTGTTAAGCCATGCGGATGATCTCTATCAGGTTGCAACTTAAATAAATCAATTACATTAACAAAACGTATTTTCAAATCCGTAAAGTACTCATGTAATAAACATATCGCAGCCAAGCTTTCTTGAGTTGGTACATCACCTGCTCCAACCATTACGACATCTGGCTCAAGACCTTGGTCTGAACTTGCCCATGCCCAAATGCCAAGCCCTTTCGTACAGTGTTTAATGGCTGAATCCATATCTAGATATTGCAAATGATTTTGCTTATCTGCAACGATAACATTAATGTAGTCTTTTGCTTGTAAACAATGATCGGCAACTGACAATAAGGTATTGGCATCAGGTGGAAGATAAATTCGGCATATGCTCGGGCTCTTATTAACAACAATATCCAAAAAGCCTGGATCCTGATGTGTAAAACCATTGTGATCTTGTCGCCATACTGTCGATGTTATCAGCAAGTTAAGAGAAGAAATAGGCGCTCTCCATGAAATTTCTTGACTAATATCTAACCATTTAGCATGCTGATTAAACATAGAGTCAATGACGTGCACAAAGGCTTCATAGGTAGAAAAGAAGCCATGCCGCCCTGTTAGCAAGTAACCTTCTAGCCAGCCCTCCAAAGTATGTTCAGACAACATTTCTAAAACTCGACCTTCACGCGATAGCTCACCGCCATCTTTATCTTCAGGCAAGTAATCTGCTAGCCATAGTTTTTTGCTCGTTTCGTAAATATCATCCAACTTATTAGAGGAGTTCTCATCAGGACTAAACACTCTAAAATTGCTTGCGTTACGCTGCATAACATCACGAAGTAATCTTCCTAGTGGCCGTGTATTTTCAACATGTTCACTGCCAGGCTGCTTAATATTGACGGCATAATTTCGAAAATCAGGCATTTTGAGAGATTTTCGTAATAAACCACCATTAACGTGAGGATTAGCACTCATTCTTCGGCTTGCTTTTGGAGCAAGATCTTTAAGTTCAGGTAACAACCGACCCTCAGTATCAAATAATTCATCTGGTCGATAACTTTTTAACCACTGCTCCAACTGTTTTAAATGCTCAGGATTTTCTTTAACACCTGATAATGGAACCTGATGGGCTCGCCAAAAACCTTCAACTTTATGCCCGTCAACTGATTCTGGACCAGTCCATCCTTTTGGACTACGTAAAATAATCATAGGCCAACGTGGTCGTTTAAAATTTTGGGTGGCCCTCGCTTCTTCCTGAATAGCTTGTATTTCTAAAATACACTGTTCCATTGCCATTGCCATTTTTTGATGCATGTCTTTTGGATCTGAACCTTCAACAAAGTAAGGTTTCCACCCATAACCTTTGAAAAGGCCTTCTAACTCTTCATGCGAAATACGCGACAGGATGGTAGGGTTATTAATCTTATAGCCATTCAGGTGCAAAATTGGTAGAACGGCACCATCACGAATAGGGTTTAAAAATTTATTTGAATGCCATGACGTTGCAAGCGGCCCTGTTTCAGCCTCTCCATCGCCGACTATCACGGTTACAATCAAACCAGGATTATCGAAGGCAGCCCCAAACGCATGAGAAACACTGTAACCTAGCTCACCACCTTCATGAATTGATCCGGGGGTTTCTGGTGTGCAATGACTGCCAATACCGCCGGGGAATGAAAACTCCTTAAAGAACTCACGCATACCATCACGATCTTCACTTTTCTTCGGATAAACCTCTGAATAGGTACCTTCCAAATACACGGGCGCCAAAACACCTGGTGCTCCATGCCCAGGACCAGCAAGAAATATCGCATCCAAATCATATTTCTTAATTAGCCTATTCATGTGGATATAGCTAAAACTTAGGCCGGGACTAGCTCCCCAGTGCCCAAGTAAGCGGTTTTTAATATGTTCTGGCTTTAAAGTCTCTCGTAGCAAAGGATTATCTTGAAGATAAATCATTCCAGCAGCAAGGTAATTACATGCTCTCCAATAAGCATTCAATTGGTTTATCGCCAACTCATTTAAAGGATGTACGAGGTTCTCATTTGTCATTTCTAGATCTCATTTATGGCGCTTAACACAACACCATACAATTTAAATGTGACAGTGGTTTTACAGCTGATCTTTAATAAGAAACCTTCGATTCCGACCGCAGCCTCCATTTTCTTTTCAAGAATCCATACTCTATATTTTGTAGTTTATTTTTAATGGCTCCAGCTTGAAAAATAGTCATTGAAACAGCCATTTATCTAAATAAACTCTTCGTTTTATCCGTCACAGAACCGCCTGTCTCTTCCACCGTGTCCACTATTTTAGTTGCTGCAGAAGGCGCGCCTTCTTTTTTGCTCGTTGTAGCTGGTTTTTGACCTAACGCTGATGCGCAAGGATCGGCATCTGCTGTGGTCTGGTCGAGCAAACCTTTAGCTAACACAGATAATCCACCTGTTGCTACAGCTGCGCCTGCCGCTACCAATGTTGATTTAGCATCAACGGTAGGGCTAGGCTCTGCTAGTGTTCCCCCTAATTTCAGCATGCCCGCTAATTGACCTGCATTGAGCCCTAACCCTTCTCGTGCCGAGGGCTTAATATTGATGTTTATTTTCTCAGTTTTAAGATCGATTGTACCGCTACCAATAACACTCATTTCACGAGTAACGGCAGCGATTCCTTTATTTGTAGTAGCAATACCATTTTTAATATCAAAATTCATCACTAGACATTCTAGTTTCGTTTCAGCACTACTTTCTGCCATGGGATTCAGCATTGTCAATAAACTTGTATTTGCAATACCGATTCCAAAACCTTTAACCGCACCACCACCAGATTTAATCAATACGTTACCATTCAGGCCTGCCATTATTTGACTGACACTATTACCATTTCCTTTTCCTTTAACTTTGATAGTGACATCTGTTTTTGCACCCGATATTTTTCCCTTGAGGTCTCCGATTTGTGAAGGCTCTAGCCCTTTAAGGCTAATATCTGTAGTAAGCGCAGCTATTTTACCGCTAGCAGTTAGGTTGATATTTCCATTTAAACTACCTCCAGCAATTAGCGTGCTCAGCGGTTTAATCAAGAAATTACTATCTTTCAATGATGCCACAATTTTTGTTTTCCCTAGAACTAGGCTGCTTGTTTTTACTTGCTTGGCATTAATCGTCACTTTAGCGTTTACAGCTTGTAGTCCTGATAATGAAAGTGGCTCTGGGGAGAATATGCGGTTTTTGTTTTCTTTTGTTTTTTCTTTATCGTCGCCTGCAAAATCAACCAAATTAATCATTGATGAGCTCAAGTTAGCAGTGATGTCTGGCCGCTTACCAGAAACATTTACTGCTACATCACCTGAAAAATCTGTTTTCCCTAGCAATAATTTCATCGCTTTTATTGAATACACCCCCCTTACTTTCTGTCACTTTTCCGGTAAGGCTCACAGGTCCCAATTGAGGAAGATCGCTTCCTGCTAACTTGGATAGTTTTGATAATGAATCAATATTGAAAGCAAGATCTAAGTCTAATCCTTGTCCTTCCATTGGTTGGGCGATATTCCCCTTCAACCCGATATTTGCATCACTCACTTTAACTATCAGATCAAGTGGATAATTGTCATTTTCAATCAGTGTTACAATCCTGCCTATAGTGCCTTTAACTTCAACGGGGATCTCGTTATAAGCAGCTTTTATAGTTAGAGAAAGCGGGCCGCTATCACCCTTTTCTTTTAACTCAATATTGTCAATGGCAAGTGTAGTCTCTTGACCTGTAACACCATCTTTATAATGAATGCTTGCGTTCTTAATGAGTATTTCATTAATAACAATGGCTGGTAATGACATTTCAGAGTCATATGCTACCGATTCATTTTTTTCCACTTCTTTGCTTGCAAAAACCCAATTTTCCAGTCCTTTTTTATTGGTCTCAAGCAGAATGTCCGGCTCCAGTAATATTAGACGATTAACTTGGATGTCACCACTCAATAAAGGCAATAACGCAACTTTAATTTCAAATTTATTTAGGCTAATCATCTCTGGTTTAGAGCCCCAACTAACATTACTAAATGTTACATCTTCAAGCACCACGGTAGGTATCAAAGAGAATGCAAGCTATAAATCACCACCTATTTGTAATTTTCTTCCTGTGGCTTGTTCAACAGCCTCAATCAACTCACCTTTATATTTTGTTTACATCCAAGGTGCTAATGACCACCACCACTCCGAGCACCGCGACAACCAATAATTATCTTTATAACTTTACTCATAACTCTTTATTCCCTTCGAAAAATATCAAGATTTCTTACCTCTATAATATTCCGCTGCTTTTTTAGGTGCTACCTTAAGTTACCATTTAAACTATGATGGGGAACATTTAAATTGGATTGGAACACATGCAACAACAATCAAAAGGGCTAATACTGGCTATTGCTGCCTATACCATCTGGGGATTTTTCCCACTGTATTTTAGCTATCTTAATTCCGTATCTCCCATTGAGGTGCTAGCACAACGAATTATTTGGTCTTTAGTGGCTACTCTAGCTATCGGTTTTTTATTGGGTTATGGCAAGAAATTATTTGCTGCTCTAAAAGATATAAAGCTTTTGGGCTGGTTAGGATTATCTGCATTTTTAATCAGCATAAATTGGTTAGTTTATATTTGGGCTGTCGGTCAACACCGCGTTATTGAAACAAGTTTAGGTTACTTTATTTCACCCGTTGTTAGTTTGATTTTAGCTCGACTCTTTTTTAAGGATACGCTTCATCCATTACAAGTTTGGGCAGGCATTATTGCTTGTATCGCGGTTCTTTGGGAGTTTATAAGTATTGGTCAGTTACCTTGGGTGAGTATTATTCTAGCCTTTGCCTTTGCTTTATACGGGGTGGTGAGAAAGCATTGCATCATTGATGGTATTAACGGCATGACGATTGAAACGCTTTGGCTTTTACCCTTTGCTTTGCTTTGGATCGGCTGGCAACCTTCACAATCTCTTAGCTTTGGAAGTGATCCGACTGTCACCCTGCTTCTGGTGGGTGTGGGTTTTCTTTCTGCCTTACCTTTAGTGCTTTTTGCGATGGCGACGCGACGCATTGATCTGTCAGTAGTTGGCTTTATTATGTATATTAACCCGAGTATGCAATTTTTAATTGGTGTATTTGTACTTAAAGAGCCTTATCCACCAGAAAGGCTGATTACCTTTGCTTTAATTTGGTTTGCTCTATTTTTATTTACTGTCGGGCTGGTGAAACGACATAAAACTGCAACAGTTGTTCAACGCGAAAAGTCTTTCTAATCACTACCAAATAAGTCACGTGTATAGACCTTATCTGCCACATTTTTGATTTCATCCGTTAATCTATTGGCAACAATAATATCAGCCTGTTTTTTAAACTCTTCAAGATCATTTATCACCTTCGATCGAAAGAATTTTTTATCTGTAATCACCGGTTCATAGACAATGACTTTAACTCCCTTGCCTTTAATTCGCTTCATTACGCCTTGTATTGATGATGCACGAAAATTATCTGAACCCTGTTTCATTATAAGTCGATAAATGCCGACCACTTTTGGCTTTAACTTTAGAATAGATTCTGCAATATGGTCTTTACGCGTGTTATTGGCTTCAACAATTGCAGCAATCAAACTATTTGGCACATCTTGATAATTTGCGAGCAATTGTTTGGTATCTTTTGGCAAGCAATAGCCGCCGTAACCGAATGAAGGGTTGTTATAATGATGACCAATTCTAGGGTCTAGACCTACACCTTGAATTATCTGCGCGGTATTTAAACCATGCACTTCGGCATAGCTATCCAACTCATTAAAAAAAGCCACCCTCATGGCTAGATAGGTATTGGAAAAAAGCTTGATCGCTTCGGCTTCTGTTGAATCGACAAAAAGCACGTCAATCTCTTGCTTTAGAGCACCTTGCACCATAAGATCTGCAAATTTTCTTGCCTGTGGCGATGACTCGCCCATAATAATTCGTGATGGATAGAGATTATCGTATAACGCTCTACCTTCACGTAAAAACTCAGGTGAAAAAATGATCGTGTCATGATTAAATTGTTGTTTGATCTTTTGGGTGAAGCCAACTGGCACGGTTGACTTTATAATGATGACCGCATTAGGGTTAATCGCTATCACATCTTCAATAACACGCTCTACCGAGCAGGTATTGAAATAATTTGTTTCAGGATCATAATCCGTAGGTGTTGCAACAATAACAAAGTCTGCATTTAAATAAGCTGTATCCTTATCCATTGTTGCCACTAAATTGAGCTCTTTAGTCACCAAATACGCTTCTATTTCTGCATCTTGAATTGGTGATTGTTGCTGATTAAGTAAATCTACTTTTTCAGTAACAACATCAAGGGCAACCACCTCATTATGCTGAGCAAGTAACACCGCATTTGAAAGACCTACATAGCCTAAACCCACTACTGCAATTTTCACTATCGTTGATCCTGTAGATTAGTGTTCTTCATGAAGTCCAACAGGGGTCATTACAGGTGTACTACCGGGCGATGTAGTATTCGAATTATTATGCATATACTGGGCAAACACCTCAGAACATTTTCTCCAACTGTGTTGTTTTGCATAATCAATACAATCTTGCGGATTAAGGTGCAAAGCGATAGTGATCGCCTCTGCTAAATCTTCATTTAAAATCCCAGTTACGCCATCAGTAACCACATCATTTGGGCCGGTGACAGGATACGCCGCAATAGGCACACCGCATGCCATCGCCTCGAGCAAGACCAAACCAAAGGTATCCGTTTTACTGGGGAATACAAACACATCTGCCGCCGCCACCCATGAAGCAAGCTCTTTTCCAAATTTCGCACCGGTAAACAACACCTCGGGATAACGCTCTTTCAACATGTCTAAATCAGGCCCATCGCCCACTACAACTTTACTCCCTGCAATATCTTGCTGTAAAAATTCTTCTATATTTTTTTCTACTGATACCCGCCCCATATTGAGTAAAATGGGTTTTGGCAGATCAATTTCCTGCGGGTTATCTGGAGTAAAAATGGACGTATCAACGCCTCGCCCCCAAACGTATACATTTTTAAAGCTATGTTTTTGTAAGTTTGACTGCATTGAATCTGTCGGAACCAATGTTTTTTCAGCACGCCCATGAAAGCGTCTTAACCATGCATATGAGAGACGTAAGGGTATTGGCAATCGCAAGCGTAGATACTCTGGAAACTGGGTATGATAAGACGTGGTAAATTTTACTTTTCTACGAATACACCAACGTCTAGCTGCCATGCCAAGCGGGCCTTCGGTGGCAATATGAATGGCTTCGGCATTAATCGCATCCAAGTCAGAAAATACTTTTCTGCTAGGGAATAATGCTAGCGGAATGGATGGATAGCTGGGACAAGGAATGGTTCGATACCCTTCAGGGCTGATTAAATAAACGTCATGCCCCATCGCAATAAGATGATCATATGTTTGCTTAAGCGTTCTTACCACCCCATTTACCTGTGGCTCCCAGGCATCGGTCACGATTACAAGTTTCATTTAAGCAGCCTTAGGCAATAAAATTGCTTTGTTAATAACATCTGCCCAGTGAATAACCTCCATCGTTCCATCAGGGTGTTCGACTAAGGCGGTACAACTTTCCACCCAATCACCACAGTTGTAGTAATCCACACCATTAATCTTGCTTTTTTCTGCTCGATGTATATGTCCACACACCACACCATCAACGCCCTGTTCTAGCGCTTCACGAGCAACCGCTTCTTCAAAATCACTGATAAACTGAACCGCATTTTTTACTTTATGTTTAATAAATGCCGCTAGTGACCAATATGAAAACCCGAGCTTTCGCCTAGCCAGATTCACCCAATGATTGGCACGCAACAAATAGTCATAGAGGCGACCACCGACTTTGGCCAGAAAAGGGGAATGTTTGACAATACAATCAAACTTATCACCATGAAGAATCAGCAGTTTTCGACCATCCGCTGTCGTATGAATTGTCTCAGTACGAATTTCGACATTACCGAAAACCGCGCCATCAAAATCACGTAAGATCTCATCGTGATTCCCCGGAACATAAATAACTTTGGTGTCGTGCTTGGCCTTGCCTAGAATGGTTCGAATAACATTGTTATGCTCTTGTGGCCAGAACACACGCTTATTCATCTCCCAAACATCAATAATATCGCCGACTAAATAGAGATAATCACACTGCACATGATGTAAGAAATCTAATAATAGATCGGCACTACAGCCTCGAAAGCCAAGATGTATATCTGAGATCCAAACACTTCTTACCTGTATTGCCTGTTCCGGACTAAATTGCGTTTTCATGCGATATTCCCCGTTATGGTTTCTCGCACAGTAACGAAGTTTTATGACCGCCTTATGAAGTATTTATTGCAGCTAAATGACAGAGTAACTAGTTTGGTCTAGTTTTTAGGCTTGTAATAATGGACGTCTGTTATCATCATCTGCGTAGTTTTTTTGGATCTTGTTTGCCCATAGCTATACCGTGTAATAATGGACTCAATTGTTTCTATTAAATTTTAGGGGCGCCCTCAGCATAACGGGCCATAAGCTGTATCAGTTGATCGATAGCGTTGGCCACCAGCATGCAACAAATGTCTTTCTACCCTATAATTCATTCTAAAACTTTCACTATAAAAGAACGCTATAAATGAAAATATGGGTTGATGCTGATGCGTGTCCATCGGTAATTAAAGAGATTTTATTTCGTGCAGCTACGCGCACTAAAACTAATGTTACCTTAGTAGCTAATCATGCTTTGCGTGTGCCGCCATCACCTTATATAAGCTTTATGCAGGTTACCCACGGGTTTGATGTTGCTGATAATGAAATAGTCGCGCGCTTAAATAATGGTGACTTAGTCATTACCGGAGATATTCCGCTGGCTGCAGAGGTGATAGAAAAGGGGGGGCAGGCACTCAATCCTCGGGGCGAGCTTTATACCGTTGAGAATATCAAAGCCCGCTTAACCATGCGTGATTTTATGGATTCTCTTCGTTCCAGCGGTGTTAATACTGGTGGCCCACCAGCATTGAGTCAAAGTGACCGCCAAGCTTTTGCCAACCAGTTGGACAAAATTTTACTTAACCTCAGCTCGGGATAAACATAGCTTGCTAAACCTGAAATCTGGATAGGTGCGAAGATTAAATAAAGATTCCGCTGTTTATACCGATAATAATAGTGTAATCATTAATTGAGAGTATCGCATGTCTCACCCCACTATTTATTCATTAAAGTCTGTGATTTTATGGCTTTTTTTAAGTTTTTTTATTGTTGCTTGTGGCCAAAAATCTGGTTCTGAAGAAACTGAAATCGAAATCCCCCAATTAAATGATAGCAATATCCATGCTTTTTCATTATCTCTTGGTAAGGGTTACTACAGCACTGCTAATAAACTGATCGCTGCTTTTAAAGCGCATAAGCAGTCAGGTGATGCCTATAAATTTACTCAATTTAGAAATAACACATGGACGCCAGCCTATATAAAAGAAAAGAAATTCTACCAGGCCGTATATCAGAAAAATAAGGCCTATATTAATGCGAGCAACACGAAACCCTTATTTTTAGCGTACGAAAATTTAATCTATATTGGTGTGGATCTAAAGAATTCATTATTAGATAAAAATATCGAACTAGAAAAAGAGGCGTTGGCCTCGCTTAAACAAGATAAAGTAACAATTAAAGCTATTCTTAAAGCAAAAAAATAGTTTCAGGAGGAGGGCTTGGGCTTAGCTTCCTAATAGTTTTTTCTTTAGTTTAGTTTTTACTGGTTTTTCAGATAACCAAATTCCAAACAATGCTTCTTTAAATGCATGTGATGAAACAGTTTGTTGTTGTTCATTATTTTTTGAGATCCGCACACCTTTCTCAGTTGCAACAAATTCAAACATATCCCCTTTCTTGATATCCTCACTAAAGGCCTTTAGAAACTGCTCTATTTCAGACTTTATAGGTTCAATATTACCACCCGTTGACTTAACAAACCCTTTTCTTGTCCCTTTAATCATTTTCTCAGAGCTTATTTTTGACGAAATAATATGTAATCTTAACGCCATGGGATCTGTCGACTTAATGATTATTTCTGCATTACTATCTTTCTTAGATTCAACCAATAAGTGCAATTCCAATATTCATGCAGCTTTTTGGTGGTTTTCATCAAAAAAGAGCTCATGAGGTGTTTTGAAATTGAGTGTTTTTCGAGGGCGATGGTTGAGTTTATTC
>Ga0256840_1000769_pt1 | contig 32093 bp, 36 predicted proteins | sample 355202metaG_FD_185969 | JGI IMG/M metagenome (GOLD analysis project Ga0256840, IMG submission 185969) | Hydrothermal vent microbial communities from Mid Atlantic Ridge, Atlantic Ocean - 355-202 | ecosystem: Environmental > Aquatic > Marine > Hydrothermal vents | place: Atlantic Ocean: Mid...
AAAACTGTGGCTTAACAGGTGCATCGTTATAACGCGCCAAACTATCCATGATTTCTGCTTTGGCTTCTTTTATCCCTGCCCATCCATCCAGTTTCACCCATTTATTTTTTTCTAAATCTTTATAATGCTCAAAAAAGTGGGATAATTTATCAAGCTTGCGTTGTGAAATATCACCAATATCTTGTATATCGTCGTACATGGGGTCATGCGGTACAGCAATTACCTTAGCATCCTCTCCTGATTCATCTGTCATCTTTAACATGCCAACTGGACGGCATTGTACAACGCTACCACTAATCAGCGCATAAGGGCTCATCACTAGTACATCAACAGGATCACCATCGTCAGATAAAGTATGTGGAATATAACCATAGTTACATGGGTAGAACATAGCCGTATTCATAAAGCGGTCAACAAATAAAGCACCTGTTTCTTTATCTACTTCATATTTAACAGGATCTGAATGCGATGGAATTTCAATGATGACATTAATATCATCTGGTAAGTTTTTGCCTGAGCCGACACGATCAAGATTCATTAGGGAATTGCTCCAAAGAATAAAACGATTAATTATATACCGAAACGACTCTCCTCCCTAAAAATTAGTTAATTTTCTTTAATACTTGGATCTAAGGTGAATAATAACGCTTGCACTAATAATGATATATCACTTTTTTGTCGTGCATCAACCTCAAACAATGGTGGGTTAAGTGACATTTTTTTTAATTCAATACGATAATCTTCAATTGTTGGTTTCTTTGCCAAATCCATTCGTGTCACACCTATAACCACATTAGTTTGAGCAATAAAGTCTTTAAAAGCATTTAAGAAAAACTTAAGATCATTCATCGGGTTATCCTGTGTATTATCAATTAACAGCACTAGACCAATACCTCCTGTGGTTAAAATCTCCCACATAAAGTCAAAACGTTCTTGCCCCGGTGTTCCATATAAATGGATTTGCTCACCTTCATCTAGTTTCAATACACCATAATCCATCGCAACCGTTGTTTGTTGCTTTTTATGCTGTGTCATGTCACTTGCCCGAGTATCTGTTTTTATCGGTGCAATATCACTAATCGAAGCGATTGCTGTTGTTTTTCCAGCACCAACTGGACCTGTAAAAATTATTTTATAATCATTCGCAGCCATTGCTTATCATTCCTTAATTCTTAGTTTTTGCATAATACGAGAAAATATACTTATTTTGCTAGTAGGTTCAAAATCCGATGGTAAAATTAAAATATCAGATTGCCTATTAGCCAAACCTGATAACCCCAAAATATAATTTGCCGTAATAAACGAAAATACATAACGTTGAGGTATAGCTAATACTTCCGTTATATTTATCACTGTTCGTGGATGCGGCACCCAACACGCACATATACGCAACGCGTCAGGCGTTAAAATAAGGCGGGTTAAATTGGGCCAACCTAAAAGATATATTGGACTATCAAGTGGTAATCCTTGAGGTAAGCGACCTCGTGATGTCCACAGAGCCATTTTCCACATAAACAAGTCTAAATCTTGGTATTTACTATGGTCTTTACACTGCCACGTTGCTTTATTCATTTCTAGTGACTCAATTTTAATATCTTCTTCATTGATAACACTTCGCTTACTTTTAAGCGAAACACCGCAAATTGATTTTAACTGCCGATCTGATAATTCAATATAGACCTGATTGCTCTCTGGAAATAGTGTTATTGGTCGCCACACACCCGTTAATCTCACAGCACACTGCTCTACTTTCGCTTGTTGGTATGCCTTTTGTAAAAAACCTAAAAAATACTGTTCTAAATCAAAAAATATTTCGTCACTTTTTTGTAGCTGACGCAAATTTACATCTTGCGCCTCACCCACAAAAGCAATGCTTTCTTTATCTCTCAATAATGGTGTATTGTGTTTCTTTCTCGTTTCAGTTGTTGTTTTGACTGTTTGTTCAGCTACTATCACAGCATGATCATCAACTTGTTTTTGTTCTACTACTACCTTATGACCTAGTGTTGATTTCACTCCTCTAATATCGTCGAGTATCACCATAAGGTGATCAGATATCATAGGTTTACGTAAAAAATAATTGTCGCCAGCATCAATCAATTTTATTGACGTTAAAATTAACGGATAATTTGGATATGTTTGCTTTAATCGTGCTAACTCTGTGTCAGCATTAACACTATCCATATTTACTAAAAATGCTTGGGCAATCGACTCATCGCTGATTTCACATTGTCCATTACAAAATTTTTGAAAGAAAAAACTTAATGTATTTCGACTCCGTTCATCCATACCTAATGCGTGGATTTTAATGATCTCTGATTGCATTATCCCTTCCTATTTGTAAACCATCTATACCCAATTGAAACCAATCTGTAGCCTTTACTCCTTCGTCATTCCGGTAGCTTTTAGCCGGAATCTGGGTATAAGCAAGACTCCCGCTAAAAACACGCGGGAGTGACGGGTGAATAAAAATCTACAGATTGAATGGTCACGGGTATATGCTACCTTACTCGCTTAAGCTGTTGTGAGTTTTTTTATAAGTCGAGAAAAGATCCCTCTATTTTTTTGTGCTTTATTGACGCCCTCATCTTCTTTTCTTATTTCTACTTTCTCTTTATCTTTTGCAACCACAGATGAAAGACCTACTACATACGTCGCAGTAAAAAATGAAAATAAATAGCGTTGTTCTATCAATAATGACTCCACCATCTTTCTTATTGTTTTCGGTGCCGCTATCCAATAGGCTGAAATTCGTAACGCATGTGGGGTTTGCACTATTCGAGTAAAGTTAGGCCAAACTTTCAGGCAAACTGGCATATCTATATCAACTCCTTTAGGTAATCGACCTCGAGCTGTCCACAAAGTTAGTTTCCATAAAAAAGCACAGAGTTCTTGTTGGTAACTAGGTGTCTTTTCACATAAAGCGACTACCTGATCATCAGCTATCATTTTATATGAAAACCGAGTACGCTTTTCACTCGTGTCATCATCCTTATAAAGTGTTGTCACACCGTAATAGCGAAGTTTATTGTCACTAAGTTTTATATAAACCAAATTTCGATTTGGGCAAATATAAAGTGTATGTGACAAGCCTGTTAACTGAATGCTCGTATTATGCTTTTTAGCCATTTCTAGTGCTTCTATAATATGCCCTAAATAATAACGCTTGGGGTCAAAGTAAATCTCTGCCAATTGTTCATTATTCGATAAATCAACATCCTCTCTGTGACCAATAAAATGAGCCATATCAGTTTGTGATAATTGTTGCGCTGCAGCAGTAGTTGTCTGATTATCAGTTGCCTTGGTATTTTTAATAAAAACAGTATCTGTTATTTTTTCAGCCTCGATCACTTGCTTTGTATCATTCTTCTTTTTTAATTCAATTTTATTCATTATCGCTAATAGCTTCTTAGCATTAATAGGTTTGCTAATAGAATAATGCTTTTCTGTTTCTATCGGATATAAAGCTAATAGAATAACAGGTTTATCAGGAAATTCATCCTCCAACGCTGCTAGCTTTTTCTCTGCCCCAATTGAATCCATATTGACCATAAACATATCAGCGTGATCTTCAGAAACCATTTCACAATGACCACCATAATGTTTCTGAAAGAAAAACTGAAGTGTCGCTAATCCACGTTTATCCAGCCCGATTACATGACAGTTTATTTGTGTGGTACTCAATAATGGTTGATTTTGTAATGCCATATTCATTTGTTATTCCACTAATGTACTCATTAAATCGATCATAAACTCAATATCTTCTTGCTCTAGTTTTTCCCAGCCAGCAATATCAAGACTCTCCAAAACACCTTGCCCATTCGTATCATTATTCATAGCAACTAATAATTCACTGATCTCATCTTTTCTATCAGCTAATTTTGGGCCAAGCAATAATACGTGCTGCACAATTTGAATTTGGCTGGTGACCAAAACACGCATTTGATCTTTTACCATGGCAGAAAGATCCTGAAATGCCTCCTCTAAAAAGAAACCCACATCACTTGTTCCTCTAAGTAACTGCTTTGCGACCAGAACATAGCCGTCACACGCTATCACCTCAATATTTTCTGCATTTAAATCAGCAGGTTCTAACATGATCATGCCCATCATATGCACATCAGGATCATCCGTTGTTGCCACCTTGGTGCCAGATTGCAAGTCTTCAACCGTTTGAATTTCACTTTCTGCATTGACAACAATCATAGCCTCATCTGGTTTGTTACTAGCTTTGGCTATTGCCAGAAATCCTTTTTCTCTAACCAGCATCGCCGCGTCATAAGGATTGGCATAAATCAAATCGACATTATCATTACTAATCGCTTGTCGTTGTTGCTCAAAGCTGTCATAAAGTTCAAAGTGAATGCCTTCAGATAATTGACGTTGTAACCAAGTATTAAATATTTGCCAACCCGCAATATGTGATGGACCAAAATCGGGGCTAACTGTAAATTGATAAGCCATCTTAACTCCCTAGAATAACGTTGGATAAAGTGCAATACATTCTTCTACCTTTTTACGAGAAGGCTTACGGCGAACAGAGGTATAGCCTTTCACTTCACCATTGCGAATATTGGCAATAACGGTTGCATAAACCCAGTAATACGCGCCATCTTTACGCAAGTTTTTCACATAACCTTGCCAGCGATTGCCAGATTTCACCGTCTCCCAAAGATCTTTAAAGGCGGCAGGCGGCATATCAGGATGACGTAAAATATAATGTGGTTGCCCCACCAATTCTTCTTCAGAAAAACCTGACATATCGACAAAAGATTGATTTACATGGGTCAGCACACCGTCAGCATCGGTTGAAGAAACAATCAACCGTCCTTCCGGGTAAGGTATCTCAACATCACTGACTAAAACAGTCCGCTGACTACCATCATAATAGTGCAGTAAATATTCCTTATAGTCACCCGTAACATCCTCAGGATTCATATCTTGCATGATGTAAACTCCTAACTAAACCCAGAAATTAAATTAATTTTGCAATGCTTTCTGCCGCACGTTTTATATCTAAGAAAATCAAACCCAGCTTGGCATTTGATTTTGCAATGACTGTCACTACGGCATCTGTACCCGCATGTGTCATCACCACATAACCATTTTCACCTTTTATTAGCACTTGCTCTAGCGTACCACGCCCTAATTCCTGTGCTGTACGATCACCTAAAGACAACATAGCCGCACTCATTGCGCCCACCCTATCTTCATCCATACCCGCAGGCAATTCTGCTGCCATCATTAAACCATCCGTTGACACTACTCCAGATGCTTCAATATCTGCCGTACTACCATTCAAATCACTTAAGATTGAATTCAACATATCTGCTCTCATAATCTACTCCTTTTTTCTATTTGGTAAGTTGCCTTACACTACTTATCCACCATCAACTCTTCTCCAAGAGTAGATAGCGCCTCAAATTTCAAAATTTCTTCATTACTGACCGCCAAAAAGCGGTCAAAACCCAAACCCTGCAATATTTCGTGACTACGGTCATTTTCATTAGACATCCCAACAAAACAGGATTGAAACTCCCCCGCCATCTCCTCATATCTATTAGCAATCAATATGCTGTGATGGATGGTGCCATCACTAGTTTGTTCCAGCGTTGTAAAACCACTTTTTGTTAAGCCATTTAAACCATCATAAAAATCTTTGTAGACCAGCCCATATTTATATTCGCCCCTGAAAATACCTTTAACGACAGCCATCCAAGTTGCTTGTGAGCGAATCCTTGCAGGTCTAATATTATTATCGAATAAATATTTGATGCCCACTCGCGTCACCATCATTGAGTTCACACTGATGACCTCTTCATCTGTTATATCTTCCATCACTGGCGCATCATTCTGAAGTCCAGCAATAAATACAATCTCATCATGTATGTTTGATGGGCGCGCAACTGGAATATAACCATGTTCCTTAATTAATTTTAGAGAATCTTGAGGATTGGCATAAATTAGATCCGCTTGTGATAACTTTTGGTGATATTCAGCAAAATCAATACTCTGCGAAAACTGCACGCCTCTTGATAAATTTTTTGATAAATACTGTGCCAATTGAAACCATTTATCAGGATTATTAGCCGTATCGTGAGGGCACACCATAAATGTAAAAGCGTCCATTATTTACCCAAATAATTATTATTTAATAATATTCTTAAATATATCATTTTAAAACTGAACCTAAGCTGAACAAACATATTAATCTCCATAGCGAATAGACAGTATCCAAATTAATTTAATCAATGCCGGTTTATTTAAAAGTGGCACTCCCTTAATCACCAAAACAAAATGATGCTCACCTATCCATAATGGCCAAAAGCCTACTTGCCCATTTCCTGCTGCATCTACGACTGACCAGGCACTTGTTTCTAGGCTTAAGTTATTTTTTAATAAGCCTTGATGACGACCATATAGTGAAAATAAATCAGCACTCAATGCCGACAATTGTTCTGCCGTTTCATGAGGGAAACCTTGTGCACTTAAATAAAAACCCTGTTCGTCTGCAAGCAAAATATTTCCTGATTCTGACAGCCCAAGTAATATTTCAGGTAATAGGATTTCTAAACTGCCCTTAGGTGCTTGTTGTTTATTTTGCACACCTTCTAACCAACCTAAAGATTGCATGCGATAGATTAGTTCTAAGGCTTCATTATCAGCTGTTAAGCCAGACCATTGTTTTAAAAGTTCAGTGTTAAGCACAGCTATTTCATCTTGTTTAAACAATGCGCGTAATACTTTTCGTGCTGGCACGTCACTATTCGCAGACACACAAAAATATGCGCCAGCAGGTGTGGGTAAGACATAACTCGTATCAGATAATTGATAATGTTGTGGTGCAGTCATCTATTACACCTCAACCTTAAATCTATGTGCCATTTCTCGCCATTGTGGTGGCAGAACAATATTATGTTCAAGCAGCTGTTTATAGCAAAAAGAAAATTGCACTTTATCTTCCGTTTTATTAAATATTTCTAACAAATCGTAATGTAACTCTAATTGACGTGGATTGTGTAATATTGCAATTTGAAGTGTTGCTTGTGCCTGTTCCAGCTGACCATGTTGAATATAACTCATAGCCTCCTCTATCGGACTGATAGCAACTTCTGTTTTAGCAGTAATTTTTTGAATAAAGTCTTGATGAGGCTCAACCATTCGGCCTTGAGTTAATAGCGTTAATTTTGCATAAGGAACATCACTTTCCGTATTTAACCCATCTAAAAGCAACATTTTTAAAGCAGTAAATTGTTGGGTAGTCAATGTGGATCGCGCATTTGCAAGCATTCTTTTCCTTAATGCTAAACCATTACTCTTCAATACGAGGAACAAATCAACTAATGCACTATAGGTAGCTTCCGTTTGCTGTTCTTTAATAAAGATCTGAATTCTTTGAACATGTGTGCGTAAATCATTTTTATTTCTGGTTATCTTGTGTGCAGCATGCTCAGATAAAACAGTTACTGAACACAGTTCCAGCTGTTGTTTTTCTGTCAAAAAAACGGGTTCAATACTCCCTATATTAGCCTCACTCAAGGGAACTGACTTAACTATCTTTTCTACTATCTGATTCATATCAATTTTTTACATTATCCATAATAATCCCTATCCGCTAACGGCCCGATGACCACTACTAATGTGTCCATTTTGACTAAAAAGTGACCTAATACGTCACATTAGTCTTTAACGAATAAACCCTAAATTATAGTGCGCCTAGTAGCAATACCAAAGAAAATATCTGCTTCAAGACTTTTATATGTAAATGATTAGCAAGTTTCACGCCAACCAAAGCAAATATCGAGCTGGTACTCACTATTCCCCAAAAAGCAGGCCAGTGGATGAAGCCTACCCCGCTAATCATAGTTTTATCTATTTGCTCTTGGCTGAAAAGAATAAACCCAGCAACGGCAGAAATAGCAATAGGAATTCCGCAGGTAGCTGAGGTGCCAATGGCGCGTTTGATGGGATGATTTGCCATGACTAAATAAGGCACAATAAGAGTTCCACCACCAATACCTACCAATGATGAAATAACACCAACTACACCTCCAAAACTGATTAAAGCTGATTTTTTTAGTAATTTATCATGGAAAGTAAAAGGGATTGGAAGCCAAATTTTTATAGCCGCAAATAAAAGATATAGCGAAAAAGAATATTGTAAGAATTGGCTACTTAACTGTGTTGCAAAAAAAGCACCTAGCCCCCCTCCTAGAATCAATCCTGGAGTAAGTTTTACTACAAGAGCCCAGTCAACATTGTCATGTTTATGGTGACTATAAGACGATGTGGTCGACGTAACAATAATTGTCATCAAGGATGTAGCAACAGCAATATGCATAAGATATGAATCTAATAGTCCTTGCCAACTAAAAACAATTAGCAGAGCAGGTACAATAATTACACCTCCCCCTAAACCAAGCAACCCTGAAAACAGTCCTGATAAAACACCTATAAGGGCATAAATAGTCCATTCAAGCATATTAAGAAAATGACCTTATATATTGATATAAATTTGCTAACTACTTTACACTTCAAGCTAATACGCGTATAAAAATATTGTGCATTGCGAAAAATAAACGCATGATTATTTCATGTTTCCATTAAATTTACAGTGAGGTTTGGTCTATGGCATCGTTAAGTTACCTACCCGTAGTACTCGGGGTTTTTGGTTTATTCTGCGCATTTTTAGTGTATAACAAAATGAAATCCGCTCCCGCAGGCACAGGAAAAGTTGTTGAAATAGGCGATCAGATCCATTTAGGCGCTATGGTCTTTATGAAGGCAGAATATTCTCGCCTCGTTATTTTTTGTATTATTTGTATTATTGCACTCGGTCTTTCTGATCTAGGTTGGAGTACAGCCTCAGCCTTTTTATTAGGTGCTGTTTGTTCCGGAACAGCGGGTTATATCGGCATGTATGCAGCCACGAAAGCAAATGTGCGAACAGCAACAGCTGCACAAGACCAAGGTGCTTCAGCCGCATTAACTGTTGCCTTCTTTGGTGGCTCGGTGATGGGCTTAACGGTCGCTTCAATGGGGCTATTAGGCTTAGGTATCTTATATTTAGCATTTGGTAGCGATCCGCATACCGCACATGTTATCCATGGTTTTGGTATGGGCGCCTCATCCGTTGCCCTATTCTCTCGTGTTGGTGGTGGAATATTTACTAAAAGTGCTGATGTCGGTGCCGATTTGGTTGGTAAAATCGAAGCGGGTATTCCCGAAGATGATCCACGTAACCCTGGTGTTATCGCTGATAATGTGGGTGATAATGTGGGTGATGTTGCCGGAATGGGCTCTGATATTTTTGAATCATACTGTGGCTCAATGATTGCCAGTATTGCCATTGCTGCCACCATGGGTGCAGCCGCCATTGCAACATTAGCGAGTAGTCAAGAAGTATTGATGTTTATGCCGCTTGCTTTAGCTTCAATTGGTTTGCTTTGTTCCATTGCCGGTATTTTTGCCGTTAAAATATTTTCAGCTAAAAGCCCAGAGGTTGCCTTACGTATAGGCACAATGGGGGCATCTGTATTATTTATTGCTGTTGCTTATGTATTAATTACACAACTCGGCGGCACAATTAATTTATGGATAGCGGTACTTACTGGTGCTTTTGGTGGAATTATTATTGGTCTTGTCACTGAGTATTACACTGGCGGAGCCCCCGTAAGAAAACTCGCTAAAGATGGTGAAACAGGTGCAGCGACAGTATTAATTAGTGGTTTAGCACTGGGCATGCAATCAGTTGCTATCCCTGTTATCACGATTGCTGGAATAATCTTTATTTCAAGTAACTATGCTGGTTTGTATGGCGTAGGGATTGCTGCAGTGGGTATGTTAGCCACTGTTGGTATCACCATGGCGATTGATGCTTATGGCCCTGTTGCAGATAATGCAGGTGGTATCGCTGAAATGGCAGGCATGGGTGAAAAAACCCGTGAAATTACTGATTCTTTAGATGAATTAGGCAATACCACTGCTGCGATTGGTAAAGGTTTTGCCATTGGTGCCGCCGCCTTAGCGGCTTTGGCATTGATCAGTGCTTATATTGAAACTGTCAACATCGAATCCATCAAACAGGGCGGCGAAGCAATGCAGCTTCTGATCAACGATCCTATTGTATTGGTCGGTATGTTCCTTGGTGGTATTTTCCCCTTCTTAGTCAGTGCTATGACCATGACTGCGGTGGGTGATGCTGCACACGATATGATCCATGAAATTCGCCGTCAATTTAAAGAAATTCCTGGCTTATTAGAAGGCACCGCTCAACCTGATACTGCACGTTGTGTTGATATCGCTACTAAGGCCGCATTAAACAAAATGATTATGCCCGGTGTGTTAGCTGTTGGCGCTCCTGTGGTGGTTGGTTTTGGTCTTGGCCCCGTTGCATTAGGCGGCATGTTAGGTGGCGCATTAATTTGTTGTGTCATGATGGCATTGATGATGGCCAATGCCGGTGGGGCATGGGATAACGCTAAGAAATTTGTCGAAAAAGGCAATCTTGGCGGCAAGGGTTCTGATGTTCATACCGCTGTTGTAGTGGGTGATACAGTAGGCGATCCATTAAAAGATACTTCTGGCCCAGCTATGAATATCTTAATCAATGTAATGGCGATTGTAAGTTTGGTTATTGCTCCCTTACTAGTTTAAAGTTTCTAAACTCGTTATTAACAAAAGGCCACGTTTTACGTGGCCTTTTTGTTACATTCTTCACTAGGTATCATCCTTTATCAATTAACGCGTCATTTTAGCTATAAACTTTACATGTTAACGTTTAAAGAATTTACCTAATTTACCAACAATTGAATCAGCCCTACCTTCTTCTTCGTAGTTTTCTTCATCATCTACATCTTGTGTGTTCTCTTTTGTTGCAACTTTAACTTTTCGGCGCTCACCACCCGATCGCCGATCATCTTTTTCCAGCTCATAACGAATCATTCCCCGTCGGTCTTTTAATTCGCGACGCGATTCTTTTCTGCGATCATCATCATCACCTGAAAATTCAAAATCTTCTTCCATTGTCAGTATAGTATCCACTGATTAATTCCCCAATACGTGTTTAATACCATACGCTTAGTTTAAATGATAATCAATACTCAGAATTGGGGGTGAAAACAATTATTCTATCTGTTGTCTAAAATATTAAACCGGCGCTTATGCTCAGTATAAGGGCAAGTAAACGCTAGGTAATAAGCGCTGAGTTGCAGATCCTCATCATCTTCACTTCCGTACAACCTATCACCAATAACGGGAAAACCTAATAAAGCACTATGGCGCCTAATTTGATGTTTACGCCCCGTATCAATAGCTACATCTAATAATGACCGATCCTGCCGAGCATCGTACTTAATAAAACTGAAATAACTAGTTGCATGCCGTTCATCAATATCATGGTCAACTTTTATTGGATTATCTGACGTTGCTTTGTCACTAAACCGGCCATGTACCCATATTTGATACCGTTTTTCAACCTCTCTTTGTTGAAATAATTTTGACAATGCTGCCGCTGCACCTTTTTCATGGGCAATAACAATTAAACCATTCGCAGCACGATCAAGTCGGTGAACAACAAAACCTACCCGTTGCGGTTTAAGGTGTTGCTCTACCCAACGAGTGATAGTGCAATGATCTCCCCATTTCGATCCTTGTGATAATAAGCCATAAGGTTTATTCCATACGCTGTAACGACCCTGATCAAATATCAACTCAGGCTCGGGGGGAATTAAACCCAATACTTTCGGGTCATAGTAGATATGTAGTGTTTCACCTGCTTTTATTGGCTTTTTTGCGCGCCGTAGCCGTTGAGTATGCTTACCTTTACTCAACCACACAGCGCCCTTTTGCATGACTTGTTTTATTTTTTGCTTGGACAATGCCGTCTCTGCCGCCAATATGTCGACTGCAACACTGTTTTGTTGATGCACTTTTATATGTTTTTCAAATCGTAGTAAGCTATCTGTCATTGGATGATTTTTCAGTTTGGCGTAGAATTACTATTAACACTCGGTGCCTATATTGTTTAGTAAGTGGAGTTTAAATATGTTTATACAGTATTTCCATAAATTCTTTGGATTTTTTGCCTTAATTTTAATGGCTAGTACTTCTTATGCTGGCGCTTATAAATGGGTGAATGCTGAAGGGGAAGTGAATTATACACAACAAGATCCTGTTGTTATTCCTGCAGAAGTAATTGAGCCCCCACCTCCGCCAGCAATCGATCCATCGATAGCACAAAAAGAAATTGAAATTCTTATAGAAAAACAAAATGGTACCTATGAAGCAAATGAAAAAGAACGCCAGCGTATAGCATCAGAAGCCGCTGAACAAAAGCAAAAAGAAGAATATTGTCGTGCTAACCGACATAATCTTAAACTATTTCAAGAAAATCCCGGCGATAAAGTAGTTGACCCTGAGGGAAATGTGACTCGTCTTACTGAAGAAAATCGCCTAGCACAAATAGCTGAAATTCAGAAAAATATTGCTGAACATTGCCAGTAAATATTCACATTAGGAAAAATCATTATGCCTTATCTTAATATTGTTACTAATCAAACTGTTGAAAACGAATCAGCTTTATTGAAAGCGGCTAGTCAAACTGTTGCTAAAGCCGCAGGCAAGCCAGAAAGCTATGTCATGATTGCCGTTGAATCAAAAGCATCAATGCTTATGGGTGGCAGTGATGCCCCAACTGCCATTTTAGATTATCGCGCACTTGGGCTACCTGCTGATCGAACGGCATTCTCAGATGCTTTGTGTACACTTATTACAGAACAACTCGGTATTGCAGGCGATCGCATTTATATTAGTATGACCGATTCAGAAAGACAAAACTGGGGCTGGAACCACAGCACCTTTTAACGCTATAACAAAATGAAAAGGCTTCTACACATTGTGTTAGCAGCCTTTTCTTGTTCTAAAAATAACTACATAACAAGGCTCACTATTTACACATGCGTACATCTCAATTACTTATCGCCACTTTAAAAGAAACCCCTGCTGATGCCGAAGTCATTAGCCATCAGCTTATGCTGCGTGCTGGATTAATCCGCCGACTGGCATCAGGTCTTTATACATGGCTGCCTTTAGGCTTAAAGGTTTTACGAAAAACAGAAGCTATTATTCGAGAAGAAATGGCGCGAGCTGGCGCACAAGAATTATTAATGCCGTCAGTTCAACCTGCCGAGTTATGGCAAGAAAGCCAGCGCTGGGAAAAATATGGCCCCGAATTATTACGCATGACAGATCGTCATGGTCGAGAATTTTGCTATGGCCCTACTCATGAAGAAGTCATTACTGATTTAGTGCGCCAAGAAATTCGTAGCTATAAACAGCTACCTATCACTTTTTATCAAATTCAAACCAAATTCCGCGATGAAATTCGTCCGCGCTTTGGGATTATGCGTGCCCGTGAATTTTTGATGAAAGATGCCTATTCATTTCATATCGACCAGGCATCATTACAGCAAACCTACGATGATATGTTTGCCGCTTATAACCGTATTTTTGAACGAATTGGTCTAAAATTCCGGCCTGTTCAAGCCGATACGGGCAGTATTGGCGGGAATGCTTCGCATGAATTTCATGTTTTAGCGAGCTCAGGTGAAGATGCCATTGCTTTTAGTGATGGCAGTGATTATGCCGCCAATGTTGAATTAGCTGAAGCCGTTGCACCTGCTGGCGAACGTCCAGCCGCTACAGCGACAATGACAACGGTCGATACGCCTAAAAAGCATACCATTGAAGAAGTCTGTGAATTTCTTGCTATTCCACCAGCACAATGCTTAAAAACATTAATTGTTGAAGGTGCTGAAGAAGGCACTGTCGTCGCCTTAGTATTGCGCGGCGATCATGAATTAAATGAAATAAAAGCTGAAAAACACCCTGCTGTTGCTGAACCATTAACATTTGCCACAGCCGAGCAAGTTTTTGAATGTTGTAATGCTAATATCGGTTCGATTGGTCCAATGGGCTTAACTATACCCGTGATTGTTGATCGCGCAGCAGCACACGTGGCTGATTTTGCTTGTGGTGCAAATGAAAACGAAAAACATCTAACCGGTGTAAATTGGGGCCGTGATCTAGCAGAACCAGAAACGGCCGATCTGCGAAATGTTGTGGTCGGTGATGCTAGCCCTGATGGTCAGGGCATATTAGATATTGCTCGTGGCATTGAGGTCGGTCATATCTTTCAGCTAGGCGATAACTACAGCAAAAAGTTAAATGCTAAGGTGCTAGCCGATACGGGCAAGTCACAAGTGCTAACAATGGGCTGTTATGGTATCGGCGTTTCACGCGTAGTAGCCGCTGCGATCGAACAAAACCATGATGACCGCGGCATCGTTTGGCCGCTAGCCATTGCACCGTTCCAAGTCGTGTTAGTGCCGATGAATGCACATAAATCAGTGCGCGTACGTGAAGCCGCTGATGAGGTTTATAAGCAACTACTAGAAGCGGGTATTGATGTATTAATTGATGACCGTGGCCTACGCCCTGGTGTTGCCTTTGCTGACATGGAGTTAATCGGTATTCCGCATCGTTTAGTGCTCGGTGAGCGAGGTTTAGATAAAGGTATGATTGAATATAAGTGTCGTGCAGATGGCGAAGGTGATGAATTTGCTATTGCCGATGTTGTCGCCGAGATTCAAAAACGTTTGAAAGGATAAAATAGCAGACTGATGAGCATCATTAAACAAAATGATTTTATTGATAGCATCACCGATGCCTTGCAGTTTATTGCCTGTTATCACCCCAAAGATTTTATTCAAGCGATGGCAAATGCCTATGAAAAAGAGCAATCGCCCGCTGCTAAAGATGCCATTGTCCAGATTTTAGTTAATTCGCGCATGTGTGCTGAAGATAAACGCCCTATTTGCCAAGATACCGGCATTGTTAATGTCTTTATCAAAATCGGCATGGATGTGCAGTGGCAAACAGACCAAAGCCTTGATGATATGGTCAATGAAGGTGTACGCCGCGCTTATCTGCATCCAGACAATGTATTGCGTGCATCAATCGTCAGTGATCCCTTAGGTTCCCGCACTAATACCAAAGACAATACCCCTGCCGTGATTCATACTGACATCGTATTAGGTGACAAAGTTGAAGTGCGTATCGCAGCAAAAGGCGGTGGCAGTGAAAATAAAGCCAAATTTACCATTCTAAACCCGAGTGACAATATTGTAGATTGGGTGCTGGATACTGTGCCTAAAATGGGCGCTGGTTGGTGTCCACCGGGAATTATAAGCATTGGCGTTGGCGGCACAGCTGAAAAAGCCATGCTAATTGCTAAAGAAGCACTGATGGAATCTATTGATATTCAAGACCTCATCGAACGTGGCGCGAAGACTGCAGCTGAGAAACTGCGTATTGAGCTTTATACCAAAATTAATCAACTCGGCATTGGTGCGCAGGGTTTAGGCGGCTTAACCACTGTATTAGACGTTAAGGTTAGTGAATACCCTACTCATGCGGCTTCATTACCTGTTGCGATGATTCCTAACTGTGCTGCAACACGCCATACCCATTTCATATTAGATGGCAGTGGTCCAGCACAATTTGAACCGCCAGCACTATCTGATTGGCCAGATATCACATGGCAAGCTGCAGCAAATACCCGCCACGTTAATTTAGACACCATTACACAATCAGATATTGAACAATGGCAACCGGGCGACACGCTATTACTCTCAGGTCATATGCTGACAGGTCGTGATTCAGCGCATAAAAAGATTGCTGATTTATTTGCTGATGGCAAATCATTACCTGAAGGCTTAGATTTTAATAATCGCTTTATTTATTATGTCGGACCAGTTGATCCCGTAAAAAATGAAATAGTCGGCCCCGCCGGCCCCACCACCGCCACGCGGATGGATAAATTTACCGAAATGATGTTAGCAAAAACAGGCTTGCTCGGTATGATCGGCAAAGCTGAACGTGGCCCAGCCGCTATTAAGGCGATAAAAGATCATAAGTCAGTCTATTTAATTGCCGTCGGCGGCTCTGCTTATTTAGTATCAAAAGCCATCAAATCATCACGCATTGTTGCGTTTGAAGAGATGGGTATGGAAGCCATACGAGAATTTTATATTGAAAACATGCCGGTCACCGTTGCTGTAGACAGCCAAGGGGAATCGGTACATCAATTAGGTCCAGCAGAATGGAAGCAGAAAATTGCTGATATTCCCATCCATAAAAAGTAGGAGAAGCCTATGCCAATCGCCATTTCATTACATATTTTAGCTGCCGTTATCTGGGTCGGAGGCATGTTTTTTGCCTACGTCGCCTTACGACCTGTTGCCGCATCACAGCTTGAGCCACCTGTCAGATTAACACTTTGGGCATCCGTCTTTGCTCGCTTCTTCCCATGGGTATTTGTCTGCATAGTTGCCTTGCTAGGCACTGGATTCTGGATGATCTCGCTAATGGGAGGCATGGCAGCGATTGGTGTTCATGTCCACATCATGCTGCTAATCGGCATCATCATGATATTACTCTTTCTACATGTGTATTTTAGTCCCTTTAAAAAGCTAAAATCGAATACATTATTAGAAGACTGGCCCACAGCTGCCGCGGCCTTAAATCAAATTCGTAAGCTTATATTGATAAACTTGGCATTAGGATTGCTAGTTATAATCATAGCCTCAGCCGGACGATATTTATAACATCATGCTAAAACTAACAGCCATTATCATCATCACCCTTTTCCCTGCATTAGTATTCTCTGCAGAGAAAATAGCACGAACTCAAGATAAAGAAGGCGTAGTCGAATTCAGTAATATTCCCGCTGCAAAAAGCAGTGCTAAAACGACCCTTATTTATAGCTATTCAGATGGCAATACAGTTTCAGTTTTTACCGATCAAAAACCCACACACACCTCTAACTATAATGTATTGAAATTTGAATGTTACGCCTGCAACCCACACTCAAAGATCAACTGGAACACCGTTACACTTAACCTTAACTCATTCTCGCAATCCGTTGATTTAGAATCAAAAAATAATAATGTAGACCCTGCGTTAGTACGTGCATTGATTCATGCCGAATCAGCCTTTAATTCACAAGCAACATCACGGGTTGGCGCACAAGGTTTAATGCAATTAATGCCTGCCACAGCCAAAGAATTAGGCGTAAGCAACTCACTAAATGCAGAGCAAAATATCGCCGGCGGCACAAAATATATCGCCCAGCTTTTGCAACAATTCCACGGTAATATAAAACTGGCCACCGCCGCTTATAATGCCGGCCCCGCCGCAGTCGAAAAATACAATGGCGTACCACCTTATGAAGAAACTCAAGTCTATGTAAAACGAGTAGCCATCCTTCATGCTCGTTATCAACAAGCATTATGACTAAAGAGGCAGTTTTTATATTTCACCACAGAGACACGGAGCTCACAGAGTTATTATATTTTATCCTCGGTGTCAGCCGAGACAGACAACCCCGTCATTCCCACTGCCAAGTCACCCTCGTAAAGAAAAGTAACGTCATCCCCGAAGACAACAACAACCCCGTCATCCCCGAGATCTTTTATCGGGGATCCATGGACAGTCGCAGAAAACAACCTAAGCTCCGTATTACAAAATTTATCAAAAGATTCTCGATACAAGAATTCGAGAATGACGTGGTATATTCATGACCACACTCAAATCACTTATCGCAGATGAAAAACTCATTCATTCTAAAATGAAAAAAGTCATCTCCCATGTGCAAAGAGAAAGCAAAGATTGGATCCAAAATACGATTTTGATTGATGGCTATGAAGTGCCCTTTAAATATAAACGCAAAAAACTGTATAAATCACTAAAAGGTGCACGAGTCGATATTGCTTATTACCCTTCAAGTGAGTTACTGGCTGGGATAGAGTTTGAAATGATGAAAGTGGTTAAGATTGCTATTTCATAAAACTCTGGACTTTTTGAGCCTGATAATCTACTTTAACGTATCTTTTCATAGTAAAGGGTTAGAATTTCAAATTTATGGCTGATATTCAGATAATTGGATACCATACCTGTAAAACTGATGGCGGTTGGAGTTACATTGAATCAGAAGCCCCTTTTCTTAGTGGAGCGGGTCAAAACCAATGGCTTACCCAAGGTTATTATTTTTGGACAGATAGTGATCATTTTGCCCATAAGTGGGGGGAGGATAGCTATAAAAATGACTATGCTATAATTGAATGCACAATAGTTATGGATGAAGACCTTTTATTTGACCTTGTTGGCTCTACAAAAGCACAGATATACTTTGAACGATTACTAACAAAATTTAAAACAAAGTTGAAGAAAATAAACCCCGCTAAAGAAGCTACTGTTCATGGAGTAATTAAATATTGGAGAAAGCAGGCAGAGAAAAATAAAGATGTTTTTCCTTTTGCCGCTATTAAAGTACAAGATGTCTTCGGACACCCAACACTCACGTTTACTGGAGCGCGGGAGAAAATGCATATCACTATTCAGAGACAGCAACTATGTTTATTTGAGTCTGGATTGCATTTATTACAAGAAAAAAAGATAATTTTTCCAGAAGAATTTAAAGCTAGAGGTAGGCAATGATGACTAATGTATATGACAAATCTATAGAGTTAATGGATGCTCATTTTGAATCTATTACTGATGAAGACTTTATGCGTGGTTACTTATCTGTAGAAGAGCATCAAGGAACTTTAATTAAAGACTTTTTATCTAGACTTGTGTTTATTGAAAGTAATTATGATATTCAAACTGAAATATCAGGAGGGCTTACAAGTGCTAGAACTTTGAATGACTTTAATATGACATATTTCATCAAAGGTACTGTCGAATATAATAAATCTAGTAATAATTCCCTCAATACAATCAGCCCTAAATCTATCCGAAGTGAAAAATATAACTCTTTTCATGCTGCAAATGATGATTACACTCAACTTGCTGCATAGAAAGTAATGAATATTCAGCTTATTGGTTCAAAAGTAGAATCATTGTCATTATCAAAAAGTGACGAAGACATTGAACAAATGGATTTTTCTGTTCGCAGTGGGTTTTCTAAAGAAATGCAAACTAGCTTTGTCATTATTTTTAACTTAAAGTTAAAAGTAGATGATGCTTATATCTTGGCCATTGAACACGTTTCACAATTTGAAGCTAGTGAAGATATTGGAGATGAAGAAAAAGAGTCGCATTTTTTTTCTATAAATGCCCCTGCAATTGCATATCCTTTTTTGCGCGCATTTGTCTCAAACATTTTACTTAGCTCAGGCCATGAACCTGTCATACTTCCAACTATTAACTTCGTGAAACTATCCGAAGAAGGTAACTCCCTCTGAGTAGCACATTTACTCATATAAATTTTATTTGTCTATAGTATAAAATGACACACAAGTGAAAGATTTATTCTTTCTCTATCACTTTCATCAAACGATACAATTCATCCATAGCTTGTTTAGGCGATAAATCATCTAAATTCAACTGAGCCAATGCCTGCTCGACTTCTGAAACTTCCGTGGTCTGTGTAGAAGCCGTAAATAAATCTGTTTGGGCTGATATCTCGCTAGCAGATAATACTCGCCCAGCTTCTAATGCTGACAACTTCTGCCTTGCGGCTTTAATCACATCATTAGGCACACCAGCCAACTGTGCCACTTGCAAGCCATAACTTTGATTTGCCGCACCGGCTTTCACTTGATGTAAAAACACAATTTTATCGCCATGTTCGATCGCATCTAGATGTATATTTTCGGCATTGTCATAACGTGCTGGTAATTCTGTTAGTTCAAAATAATGTGTCGCAAAAAGGGTGTAGGCTTTAATATCTCGCACTAACTTCTCGGCGCACGCCCATGCGAGTGATAAACCATCAAAGGTGCTGGTGCCGCGCCCTATTTCATCCATTAAGATCAAGCTTTGCTCTGTGGCATTATGTAAGATATTAGCCGTTTCGCTCATTTCAACCATAAACGTTGAGCGACCTGAGGCTAGATCATCTGACGCACCAATTCGGGTGAAAATTTGATCGACTGGGCCAATCAGTGCTTTTGTGGCAGGCACAAAACTACCGATATGTGCCATTAACACGATCAGCGCTATTTGCCGCATATAGGTTGATTTTCCGCCCATATTCGGGCCTGTTATCAACAATAATCGTTGTTGTGCTGAAAAGTGTAGGTCATTAGGGGTGAAATTCTGCTCGGTTGCGTGTTCAACTACAGGGTGCCGTCCTGCCTTGATCATAATGCCCGTTTGCTCGCTAAAGTCAGGGGCAATATAGTCTAATGTTTCCGCGCGCTCAGCTAGGTTGGCTAATACATCAAGTTCGGCTAAGGCACTGGCAGATACTTCTAAGGCAGCTAGATCAGGTGCTAATTTATCGAATAATGCTTCATAGAGTGCTTTTTCTAGTGCTAAAGCACGTTCATTGGCACTGAGTACTTGATCTTCAAACTCTTTTAACTCAGGGGTGATATAACGCTCAGCATTTTTAAGTGTTTGCCGCCGCACATATTCTGTCGGCACTTCAAAGCGTTGTGAACGACTCACTTCAATAAAATAGCCATGCACACGGTTATAGCCTACTTTTAATGTTGATACGCCAGTACGGTCTCGTTCACGCTGTTCTAGATCTAATAAAAATTGATTGGCATCATCACGAATGCTACGCAGTTGATCGAGTTCGCTGTTATAACCTTCAGCAATCACGCCACCATCACGAATCAAGACCGGCGGTTCTTCAATTAATGCTGTTTCTAATAAATTTAATAACTCAGGAAACAGGCCTAATTCACGATCTAATTGTTTTAAATGCTTAGTCTCTACTACCGATAATAAGTCATGCATAGCGGGCAGTGCTTGTAGCGTGTTTCTGACATACATGAAGTCACGGGGTCGTGCTGTTTTGAGTGCTATGCGGGCTAATACACGTTCAATATCACCTAAACGTTTAAGCTCAGATTGCACAGGTTCAATAAGATCTAAGTCGATAAATTGCTGAATAGCCTGTTGGCGCTGTTTTAGCATTTCATACTGGCGTAACGGCCGCAATAACCAACGCCGCAACAATCTTGCCCCCATTGGCGTAGTTGTTTTATCTAAAATTGATAATAAGGTGTTATCTTTTCCGCCTGATAAATTAGTTTCTAATTCAAGATTACGGCGTGTCGCCAAATCAAGTTGAATGCTATCGCTTGTTTGCTCAACACTCAGCCGCCTCAAATGAGGTAACGCGGTGCGGTGTGTTTGTTGTGCATAATTAAGTAAACACCCTGCCGCAGTGATAGCTAAGGTTAATTCATCACAGCCGAAGCCTTTTAAATCATGAATTTCAAAGTGTTCACATAACCTACGTGTAGCACCTTCTAAATCAAAATGCCATGGAGGCAATGTTCGTAGCGTTTTTGAGAATTCAGCTAATTGTTCAGCCTGTAATTCATCTATTAATATTTCAGCGGCTTTCAGACGGGCTAACTCTGCTTCGAGATCAGATAATGAAATTAATTCACTCACCGTGAAGCGTCCACTACTCAATTCAGCCACCGCTAGTCCATAACTGCCTTTTTCCTCATGCACGGCTACTAATAGGTTTTCATTACGGCTATCTAATAAGGCTTCTTCCGTTAATGTGCCGGGAGTTATCACTCGAACAACTTGCCGATCAACCGGGCCTTTGCTGGTTGCAGGATCACCAATTTGCTCACAAATGGCGACGGATACACCTTTATTAATTAATCGTGACAAATACGAATCAGCGGCATGATACGGAATGCCCGCCATCGGGATAGGCTTGCCATTGCTGTTGCCTCGCGCTGTTAATGTGATATCCAATAGCTCCGCCGCATCATGGGCATCATCATAAAACATCTCATAAAAATCACCCATGCGATAAAACAACAGGTGATCTGGATTTTCAGCTTTGATGCGCATATATTGCTGCATCATTGGGGTATGGTTTTGCTTATCGCTCATCTGTTATATTGTATCTTATGAATAGCTTTTCTGACGAAGATCTTAAACAATTAACCCGCCAAACCGCCAATACATTAATCGATCGTGGTTGGCTACTCTCCGCCGCCGAATCATGCACCGGTGGCTGGGTAGCGAAATGTTGCACTGATCTAGTGGGTAGTTCCGCTTGGTTTGACCGAGGTTTTGTAACCTACAGTAATCATTCTAAACAAGAATTAGTAAATGTAAAAAAATCTACCTTAGAGCAGTTTGGCGCAGTAAGTGAACAAACGGTTTTAGAAATGGCACGAGGTGCATTACAAAACTCCAATGCCGACATCAGTGTTTCCATTAGCGGTATTGCCGGCCCTGACGGAGGTACAGACGAAAAACCTGTGGGCACTGTTTGGTTTGCTTGGGCAACTAAAGATTCCGCTAAATCTGAACTTCATCATTTTTCTGGAGATCGTGATGCAGTCAGACGACAAGCTGTTGCGATAGCATTGCAAATGGTCACGGGTATAGATAAAAAAAGGCTAGATATGGAGAGAACATACCTAGCCTAAGTGGAGTAGCAAAATGTATTTAGTTAAAATACATTACTAAGCACCATAAAGGTGATCCCACTCAAAATACCCGCAGCTGGTAATGTAATAATCCAAGCCATACCAATCGGCTTCATTAATGCCCAGTTAGTACTATGATTAACCATCCCCACACCCAGTACAGCACCAATCAAGATATGTGTGCTTGAAACAGGTAAGCCCGCCACTGAAGCCAACATAACCACACCCGCCGCAGCTAATTCAGCCGCAAAACCTGATGCTGGATGCATTTTAGTTAGGTTATGACCCACCGTTTGAATAACTTCTTTACCAATGAACCACAAACCCACAATCAGTGCCACACCAAACGTTAGCATAGCAACCGTTGGAACTGCCGCCTTAGCGCCGAGCTCACCGGTACGCAAAATATCAAGCACAGCTGCAAACGGACCAATGGCATTAGCAATATCATTAGAACCATGACTAAATGCAAAACCAGCGGCAGTAAATACTTGTAACCAACTAAACATTAAGAATGTCGATTTATTTAAGTCTTTGCCTTTTAACGTCTTAGCAAAAATGGCTGTTGCTAACCAAACTACCGCACCTAACATACCAATAATCAAATAATTATTTAATGTCGTTAAACCTAAATCCATATGCTTAAGCCCCTTAAATAACAACATGCCTGATATTAACATTGCACCTAATGCTGCAAATAAAGGAACATAAGTTTCAAGTGCTTGCGTAGCATTGAGTTCATTTTTCTTTTTCTCAATAGCATGTAATTCTTTATAGTAATCAGATTCAAGATCTTCCGGATCAAAATCCGGATCTTTCACTATGTAAGCATCTCTTGCCATTGCAGATGTATAGGCGATTTGTTGGATTTCAGCCAAACGCTCAAATGCTTTTTTATGTGCTGTTTTATGTGATTTTTTACTCTCTTTAATTTCCTTGAGATCAACTTCAGCCTCTTCATTAAAGCGTAAAACATATTTTTTGATCTGATAAAACAATGTATAAGCGACTAATCCACCTAATAACGGTGACAACACCCAAGACACCGCAATCATACCGATTTTATCCCATTTAACGAGTGCAAAACCTGTATCAGCACCACCAATCACAAAGCCTAATGTAATTGAACTACCTACAATGCCGCCGATAATGGAATGGGTAGTCGATACCGGCCAACCCCGTTTAGTAGCAAACAACAACCAAAGTGCTGCTGCCAGCAATGCCGACATCATAATATAAACAAATTGCATTGGCTCAACCGAAATCGTTGATAAATCAACAATACCTTTACGAATTGTTTTGGTAACCTCCCCGCCGGCAATAACCGCACCACTCACTTCAAAGATCGCTGCAACAATCAACGCTTGCTTTATGGTCAGAGTACCAGCGCCTACACTGGTACCAAATGAGTTCGCAACATCATTACCACCAATATTAAACGCCATAAATATGCCGAACAATGTGGCTAACAGAAATAATATAACGTGATTACCGCCAGTGTAGTCCAAGCCCCAGAAAATAAAATATCCTGTCATAGCGATAAGTAAAAATCCGAAACTTAGATTAAGTTTAGAGTCGCTCATACTTGTTCCTTCATCATTGGTTAATAAAATGTGATCAGCTTCAAAATATTACGACTCATTCTTTACAAAACAATGATCGTCTTATTACAAAATAATTACATCTTGAATCGATAAAGATAACTAGAGACTTAACCTAATATATGGGATAATCGCCAGCTTAAATTATTCCGATCCCACATAAGGCTCATATTAATGGACGATAATAAGAAAAAAGCACTTGGCGCGGCACTTGGTCAGATAGAAAAACAATTTGGTAAAGGCGCAGTAATGCGTTTAGGTGACTCTGCCGCTTCTCGTGATATTGAAGCTGTTTCAACAGGTTCTATCGGTCTTGATGTAGCCTTAGGCATAGGTGGCTTACCTCGCGGTCGCGTTGTTGAAATTTATGGCCCAGAATCTTCAGGTAAAACAACGCTTACATTGCACGCCATTGCTGAAATGCAAAAATTAGGCGGCACCGCGGCATTTGTTGATGCCGAGCATGCACTTGATCCCCTATATGCCGCTAAATTAGGCGTTAATATTGATGATTTGTTAGTGTCACAGCCTGACACCGGTGAACAAGCACTTGAAATTACTGACATGCTCGTTCGCTCTGGTGCCGTTGATGTGGTTGTAATCGACTCCGTTGCAGCGCTCACACCTAAAGCTGAAATTGAAGGTGATATGGGTGATAGCCATATGGGTTTGCAAGCGCGTTTAATGTCTCAAGCATTGCGTAAGCTGACTGCTAATATTAAACGTTCAAATACCTTGGTTATTTTCATTAACCAAATTCGTATGAAAATTGGTGTTATGTTTGGTAGCCCAGAAACAACTACCGGTGGTAATGCGCTTAAATTTTATGCCTCTGTTCGTTTAGACATTCGTCGTATCGGCGCAATCAAAAAAGGCGATGAAATTTTAGGGAATGAAACCCGCGTTAAAGTGGTTAAAAACAAAGTGGCTCCGCCTTTCAAACAAGTAGTATTTGATATTCTTTATGGTGAAGGTATTTCACATGAAGGCGAGTTAATTGACCTAGGTGTAGAGAATAATATCGTAGAAAAAGCAGGCGCTTGGTATAGCTATAGCGGTACACGTATTGGTCAAGGTAAAGATAATGTACGAACTTATCTAAAAGAACATCCTGAAATGGCGGATGAAATTGAAGCGAAAATTCGTGCCATTATGTTGCCTAAAGATGTGCCTTCTAAAGAAAGCGCTAAAACGGAAGATCCTGCTGAGAAATGATGAGGAAACAATCGCTGCGCGAACGAGCGATGAATTTTTTAGCACGACGTGAACATAGCATGCACGAGCTAACAACAAAGTTAGTAAAAGCAGAGTTTGAACATGATGATGTAATCAACACCATCACTAGATTGACCGAACAAGATTTACAAAGTGATCAACGGTTTGCTGAAAATTACACACGATATCGTTCTAATCGTGGGTTTGGTAGCCAAAAGATAAGACAAGAATTAAAAGAACGAGGTGTTGCTGGTGAGCTTATCAACGACACCCTAAATGAAGCAAATATTGATTGGTTTGCACTTGCAATAACTGTACGGTGTAAACGTTTTGGCGAGAAAAGCCCTGATGATTTTAAAGAACGTGCTAAACAACAGCGTTTTTTACAATATCGCGGTTTTACTCACGAACAAATAGCAAATAGTTTTAATACAGATATAGATACGATATGAAAAGTAGCTCAGATATTCGCCAACTCTTTTTAGACTTTTTCCAAGAAAAAGGTCATGAGGTTGTTGCCAGTAGTCCACTGGTTCCTGCTAATGACCCGACTTTGCTATTTACTAATGCGGGTATGGTCCAATTCAAAGACTTATTCTTAGGTGAAGAAACACGTAAATACACTAAAGCGGTGACAACTCAACGCTGTGTACGTGCCGGTGGCAAACATAATGATTTAGAAAATGTCGGCTACACAGCACGTCATCATACTTTTTTTGAAATGTTAGGCAACTTTAGCTTCGGCGATTATTTCAAACGTGAAGCTATTCAATACGCTTGGGAGTTTTTAACTAAAACACTTGAATTGCCCGCTGAAAAACTGTGGATCACAGTCTTTGAAGATGATGATGATGCCGCTAATATTTGGATCAACGAAATTGGTGTTGATCCTGCACGCCTCTCTCGAATTGGTGCAAAAGATAATTTCTGGTCAATGGGTGATACTGGCCCATGTGGGCCATGTAGTGAAATATTTTATGATCATGGCGAAGACATTGCCGGTGGTCCTCCCGGCACACCAGAAGAAGATGGCGATAGATACATTGAGATCTGGAACCTCGTTTTCATGCAATATGATCGTGCTCAGGACGGTACGATGACTCCCCTACCCAAACCATCTGTTGATACAGGTATGGGTCTTGAACGTTTAGCAGCCATCTTGCAAAACAAGCATAATAACTATGATATTGATTTATTTCAGCATCTAATCAAAGCAATTCAAGCATTATCAGGCACACAAGACTCATCACATACTTCATTACGTGTTATCGCCGATCATATTCGTTCATGTGCATTTATGATCACTGATGGCGTACAACCATCAAACGAAGGTCGCGGCTATGTATTGCGTCGTATTATTCGTCGTGCAATTCGCCATGGACATAAACTGGGGTTGAAAGAAGACTTCTTCTATAAATTAGTGACCCCGCTAGTTGATGAGATGGGTGAAGCATTTCCTGAATTAGCTAAAGCACAACCCTTAGTTGAACGGGCATTAAAACAAGAAGAGGCTCGCTTTGCTGATACTTTAGATAATGGCTTAAAAATTCTTGAGCACGCCATTGATGAAATGGCTGATAAAGAAATTCCTGGTGAAACTGTATTCTTGCTTTATGACACCTATGGCTTCCCGATTGACTTAACGGCTGATATCGCCCGTGAACGCAATCTAACACTTGATGTGGCTGGTTTTGAAAGAGAAATGGAAGCACAACGCACCCGAGCACGCTCTGCAAGCCAATTTGCAGGTGGATTATCTGAGAAAATCACCATTGAAGGTGAAACCGAATTCCGTGGTTATGACTCAACCCACCAACAGGCCACAGTAACCAGTATCCTTATCGACGGTGAACATGTTGACCAACTGCATCAAGGCCAACAAGGTATTATCGTATTAGACAATAGCCCCTTCTACGCAGAGTCAGGCGGTCAAGCAGGTGATTTAGGTCAAATTTCAACTGACAATGCTAACTTTGATGTGACCGATACGCACAAACAAGGCAAAGCCTTCACTCATATTGGAGTCTGCGAAAATGGTGAGTTTAAAGTGGGTGATAGCGTTACGGCACATATCGATGAAAACAATCGTTGTGCTACAGAGCTCAATCACTCAGCAACCCATTTACTTCATGCCGCATTACAGCAGGTTTTAGGTGATCATGTTGCTCAAAAAGGCTCACTAGTTAATGCACAACGCCTACGCTTTGATTTTTCACATTTTGAGCCTGTAAATGCTCAACAATTGCATGATATTGAACGTTTAGTAAATCATCAAATTCGCCTTAACCATGAAGTTGAAACTAACATTATGGCGCTAGAAGATGCTAAAGATTCGGGTGCGATGGCTTTATTTGGCGAGAAATATGAAGATGATGTTCGTGTTTTACGTATGGGTGACTTCTCTACAGAACTATGTGGTGGAACACATGCATCACGTACCGGCGACATTGGCTTATTGAAAATAACCTCCGAAGCAGGCATTGCATCAGGCGTACGCCGCATAGAAGCCGTAACAGGTGAAGCAGCTCTTGATTATGTAGATACCAATCAAACTCGTTTGAACGAAGTATCAGCAATAATCAAAGCTAATCCTGACAACGTTGAAGAAAAAACAACGCAGCTTGTACAGCGTACCCGCCAACTTGAAAAAGAGCTAGATGCATTAAAAAGCAAATTAGCAAGCAGTGCAGGTAGTGATTTAGCTAGTTCAGCACAAGAAATATCAGGTGTGAAAATACTTGCGGCGCAACTTGATGGGGCAGATGGCAAAAGCTTACGTGATACCGTTGACCAACTTAAAAATAAATTAGGCACCGCAGCCATTATTCTGTCATCGGTTGATGGCGATAAAATAACCCTTATCGCAGGTGTCACAAAAGATGCTACCGATAAAATTCGTGCTGGTGATCTGGTTGCTCATGTCGCATCACAGGTGGGTGGTAAAGGTGGCGGTCGACCAGATATGGCGCAAGGTGGCGGCAATCAGCCAGAAAATCTTAGCTCTGCATTAGATTCAGTTAATGATTGGATTAGCTCAAAGTTGGAAGCTTAAATAATGGCATTAATTGTACAAAAATATGGTGGTACTTCTGTCGGTACAGTAGAACGTATTCAAGAAGTTGCAACAAAAATAATCAAACACCAACAAGCGGGTGATGATCTGGTGATTGTTGTTTCTGCAATGAGTGGGGAAACTAATCGATTAATTGGATTAGCTAATGAACTTAACGATCACCCTCGTGGCCGCGAGTTAGATGTTCTACTATCCACTGGTGAACAAGTGACTATCGCACTACTTTGCATGGCAATACAGCAACAAGGTGCAAAAGCAAACTCTTATACCGGCAGTCAAGTTCGCATTCTAACGGATAATACCCATAATAAAGCACGCATTATGGACATTGATGATAGCAAAATCCGTAGCGCGCTCGCAGATGGCCATATTGTTGTTGTTGCCGGCTTCCAAGGTTGTGATGAACATGGCAATATCACAACCTTAGGTCGTGGTGGTTCTGATACTACAGCTGTGGCGATAGCTGCAGCTTTAAAAGCGGATGAATGCCAAATTTATACTGATGTCGACGGCGTATATACAACCGACCCACGCGTTGTACCTGAAGCACGACGGCTTGATCAAATAACTTATGAAGAAATGTTAGAAATGGCCAGTCTCGGAGCGAAGGTATTACAAATACGCTCCGTAGAATTCGCCCGTAATTATAATATCCCGTTACGCGTACTCTCCTCCTTCACTGAAGGTGGCGGCACATTAATAACGGTTGAGGATCACAAAATGGAAAAAGCTGTTATATCAGGCATCGCATTTAGCAGAGACGAAGCAAAGTTGACCGTTCTTGGTGTACCTGATCACCCCGGAATCGCAACTCAAATTCTTGGTCCTATTGCCAAAGAAAATATTGAAGTCGATATGATTATCCAAAATACTGGACATGATGATACAACGGATTTCACTTTTACAGTACATAGAAATGACTATCAATCAGCATTAAAGATCTTGCAAAAAGTTGCCGATAGCTTAGGTGCAAGAGAAGTTATATGTGATGATAAAATCACCAAGGTATCTGTTATCGGCGTTGGTATGCGGTCACATGCAGGCATTGCTAACACCATGTTCGAAACACTAGCTAATGAAAATATCAACATCTGCATGATCTCAACTTCAGAAATAAAAATATCCGTCGTTGTTGATGAAAAATATTTAGAACTAGCAGTTAGATCTCTTCATGGTGCATTTAATCTCGAACATGAGTAATTCAAATGCTATAATGGGGCATATGACACAGTAAAAATCCAGACTTACTGTTAAATTAAGGCAAGCGTTAGAGAGAATTAAGTATTGGCAGAAACCAATACGGTTGAAAATAGTCAAAGAACTATTCCAAACCGCACACTGGATAGTATTTTTAAAAGTTTAAGGAGACAAACATGTTAATACTCACACGTCGCATTGGCGAAGCACTTATTATCGGTGACGATGTTGTCGTTAACGTTTTAGGCGTTAAAGGCAACCAAGTAAGAATCGGTGTTGATGCACCAAAAGAAGTATCGGTTCATCGCGAAGAAATCTACGACCGAATTCAAGCCGAAAAAGAACAAACAAAAGCAGGTTAAAACCTAAATTTTTGCTAGCTTATTCACCCGCACCTGATATAATAGTCGGCTTGTGTGGAGAGCTGGCCGAGTGGCTGAAGGCGCGCCCCTGCTAAGGGCGTATAGGTTTACCCCTATCGAGGGTTCGAATCCCTCGCTCTCCGCCAATTAAATTGCGGTTATCGGCTTAACCCCGTATAATTGATAAATTAAGCGCCCGTAGCTCAGCTGGATAGAGTACCTGGCTACGAACCAGGCGGTCACACGTTCGAATCGTGTCGGGCGCACCATTTATTTGGTAATACATTCAAGCAGTTAGTCATTTTAATGATTAGCTGCTTTTTTGTTTCTACCCATAAACCCTACTTTGTCCCATAGATAGCTATTTAAATTCTTCTCAAATATTTTTTCACCTAAACCTGCTGACCATACTACAGGCTTCATTTTTATATATTCTATTTTGCTCTGTATTTTCAACCTGCAATTGTTGCTTCCAAAAATTACATGTTTCATTTGCCTGCCTTAAGCCCGCTTGTTTTTGTTCTTGCTTAAACTGGCGATCCTGGTCTTGAATGAGCCTCAATTTGTTTTGTTCGGCTAATTTAGCTGCTTGTGCCTTTCTTGCTGAATCAAAATTTCGATTAGTTTGTTCAAGAGCAGCTGTTGCAGCGATAGAAACTTGCTTCAACTCCCAATAAAGAACTGCTCGCTCTAAACCAAATGACGCAACATTTCCTAGAAATACTCCAAATGAAATTATGAAAAGCCAGTGTGCTAATGATGGTCTGGAGTCTATTAAGTTTCGCAATTGATAAGCTCGCATCTCTTCGTCCATGTCTATATTCATACCTACTCCTCATTTAAAACATTAATCATACTTTACTTTCCCCCCCGCACGGAGGGTTTTATTAATTCTGGTTTACGACGATATATGCGATCAGTAGTTATTACTGATGTATGGCCTAAAAGCTGTCTAGCCCTTTCAGATTCATTATCTGATGCTACTTTTGCCCGTAGGTCGTGTTCAGTAAACCTCTCAACCAGCTGTGTTTCTTTAAGAGCTTTTGTCATAAAGCGTTGCCATAGACTGTCAAATGAGTTGGATCGTCCATTTTCATTCATGTAGCCTTTACCACTTCTTGTACTGAACTGTTGTGTTTCATTAAAACCGGACACCAACTTAGGTGGTAGAATCCACCCAACAGAGGTGGTTAATGACAACAAAATGAAGAGAATTTAGTCCAGAGTTCAAACGAGTATCAAGGGATCGGGATCGTTGATTTTTGCAGTCAATGATTAGACAAAGCTTTTTACGCCCAATTTTCAATCTTAAGTCCTTTTACTTTACTAAAGTGCTTTTGATTATTAGTCACCAACACGGCATCTATGCTTTGTGAATGAGCAGCAATCATCATATCCATTGCACCTATTGGTGTTCCTTTTTTTTCAAGTTCCGTGCAGATCATTGCGTAACAGTCAGCTGCTTCAAGATCCCATTGAATTACATCTAAATACTTGGTAAAGTTTTTGATCACAGCATGATTAACCCGTTTTGAGCTAGAGCGTTCAACGCCATACATTAGCTCTGCATATGTTATTATTGATATACAAATAGCGTCCATATCAAGTTTCTGAAAGTGTTTTAGCACTTTAGCTGGATGTTCTTTGATAATATAACTGCACATATCGGTGTCCAGCATATAGCGTTGCATTAAAATAATTCTCTTTCTTGTGCGGGCAGATCAATTCGTTCTGCCATAAAGTCATCTGTTGCTTGTATTGGCGCGTTAAAGAAATCATCCCACGATGTCGGTTTGTCAGAGAGTATTACGCAACCGTTTTCCTTCCTGATAAAGACTTCCTTACCTTCAAAACGAAAGGCTTTTGGGAGCCTTACGGCTTGGCTTCTACCCGTGGTGAATAGTTTTGCTGTTTGGGTCATTTTAAATCCTCCAATATTGTTGGCCTATATTTGGAGTATATAACGTTTCCTGGTATCTATCAAGGTAGGTATTAATAGCTGGACTATTGTTAATGACTTCAGCGTGGTGCGTAGGTAATCCCCCCATTTTTAATGGAGATCAGTAGTAGATATTTTTCTCTGTGTTAATTTTAATTTCTGAATGGGTGTAATACCACCGATTCCCATATTAGGTCGTTCGTTATTATAAGTCCACAACCA
>Ga0256840_1000770_pt1 | contig 32080 bp, 35 predicted proteins | sample 355202metaG_FD_185969 | JGI IMG/M metagenome (GOLD analysis project Ga0256840, IMG submission 185969) | Hydrothermal vent microbial communities from Mid Atlantic Ridge, Atlantic Ocean - 355-202 | ecosystem: Environmental > Aquatic > Marine > Hydrothermal vents | place: Atlantic Ocean: Mid...
ACGCGCACTTCACCAGCCATTTTAAAGCCGTGCTCAAAGGCCTCAACCAGGCGGGAGAAGTTTTCCTGGGTAAGCTTTAGGCGGTCAAGGACAACTTCCACCTCATGGGGGAGGTCTTCGATTTCGTCAAGGTCACAAATCTTATCCTGTATCATGATACGAAAGTAGCCTGCCTGAAGGAGCCCTTCGCGCAAAAGCAAAGGGTCTTTGGCTTTAACCGGGGCCACGATGGTTACAGGCTCGTTTTCGTGAAGCGAAAGGAGCCTCTGGGCTGCCGAGAGCGCAGTGTCCACGTGGATTTCGCGCTGGCAAAAGGGGCATACAGGCAAGGCCGCCCGAAACCAGAGCATCTTGGCAAAGCTTGTTATCTCTGAAAGGGTCCCCACGGTTGAGCGGGAGCTTTTTACCGGATTGGTCTGGCCAATGGCTATGGCCGGGGGAATGGCCTCGATGCTTTCCACCTGAGGCCGGGGGAGTCTTTCCAGATACTGGCGCAGGTAGGCCGAAAAGGTCTCTACGTAGCGTCGTTGGCCCTCAGCGTAAAGCACGTCAAAGACAAGACTTGATTTGCCCGCACCGGAGACCCCGGTAACCACGGTGACCTTATAAAGGGGGATCTCTAGGTCAAAGCCCTTTAGGTTGTGCTGGGCTACACCTTTTAGGAAGATACCTTTCATTTTGTGAGCTATAGGCTAGCAAATGCTTATTAAGCATGCCTTGGTATTTTTAAGGTTTGGCCAGGTCTTCTACCCTGGTTTTTTTATCTGGTAAAGCAGGCAGGGCAAAATCTTTATTTTTGGAGGCGGTAGTAATTTTAAGCCCCAATGTTTGACGCAGGATGTCCATATAATTGCGGATTTGTTGTACATAGATTACTGGTTCCCATCCCCGGGCATACCCATGTTTTAAGTGGCGATAGTATTTTCTTCGTGCCAACAAGGGCAATACTTGGGCTACATCTTGCCAGCGATCAGGGTCTTTGCCCAGCCTACGGGCCAGAATACGGGCATCCATAATGTGTCCCAGCCCCACGTTATAGGCAGCCAGCATAAACCAGTCTCTATCGGGTTCCTTAATGCTTGGGGGCAATTTGGAACGGATCTTGGCCAGGTAGCGGGCCCCACCCAGGATACTTTGTCTAGGGTCCAGTCTGTTTTTGATCCCTAGTTCTCTGGCTGTATCTAAGGTGAGCATCATAATTCCCCTCACCCCTGTGGGGCTTTTGTTCCAAGGTTTCCAGTGCGATTCCTGATAGGCCATAGCGGCCAATAAGGTCCAATCAAAGCCGTACTTTTGGGCTGCTTCTTCAAATATAGGGCGATAGCGGGGGAGCACGGTCTTTATCCGTCTCATAAAACGGCGGATATCTACGTAATCAAAGATTTTTACAAATCCGTAGTATTTTTCTACAAGGCTTTGAAAATCACTACTTTTAGTATAGTTGCGTAGCCAATCATTTACTTCCTCTTGGAGATCTACCGCGTCTTTAGGCATCATCCAGGCAATTTTTTGTGGCTTAGATAAATCAAGGCAAACAGACAATTCAGGATAATAACGGCGTGTTATAGCTACCAAGTTAGAGTCGGCTATTACACAATCTATCTCCCGACGCCATACCTTTTCCAGGAGTTCTTCTGTGCTAAGGTCAGCAGTTTCCCAATGGAGGCGGGGAAATATCTTTTGCAGACGCTTTAATTCCTCTTCGTAGCTGCTATCTCGGGGAACAACTAAATTGCGCTTTGACAAGTCGCGGAGGGCTTTAGGACAGGGTTTTCCCTTTCGGCAAACAATTTGTTCCACCACTTCGTAGTAGGGAATACTAAAGAGGAAAAATTTTTGACGTTCTGGGGTTAGGGTAAGGCCGGCGGCGGCCAGGTCTGCCTCGCCTTTTGCTAGTGCGTCAAGGACCTGAGAGATGGTGCCCTTGACTATAAAGTGGGCACGCACTCCCAGATGCCGGGCAAAGGCTAAGGCTAGCTCATATTCAAAACCAGCTGGTTTATCCCTGTATTCGTAGTAGGTGGTGGGGGCGTTTAGGGTTACAATGCGTATCTCTCCCCGCTGGCGTATAAGCTCTAAGCGACTCTTATGTAGGCAACCACTCAAAAGTAAAAGGCAAAAAATAACCCCTGCTGTCTTTTTATTCATCTTTTTTTTCATCGAACAGTCAAAGGTGAACTTGATTTTTGAGCTGCTATTTTTCCAAAAATTAAGGATTTTTTAAGAAATGTGAACTTTATAGCACAAATTTGAATTGGTTTCTAGAGGAGGGTAAGGGAGGGTGGGGGTATGCGCCCCACCCTTAGGATATTACTTGTTTTTAATTATCTCGTCTCGCCCCTTGATGAGTTCGTCGATTACGGCCGGGTCAGCCAGAGTAGAGGTATCTCCAAGGTCTTCGTATTGACCCGTGGCAATCTTGCGCAGGATGCGCCGCATGATCTTACCACTACGGGTCTTGGGTAGACCGGTTACGAACTGGAGGTATTCGGGGGTGGCGATGGGGCCGATTACCTGACGTACGTGTTTGACCAACTCCAGACGCAGCTCCTCCGATGGTTCATAACCTTCCTTCAAAATGACAAAGGCATAGATGGTCTCGCCTTTGACCTCATGCGGCACGCCAATGACCGCGGCTTCGGCTACTGCGGGGTGAGCCACCAGGGCAGACTCAAGTTCCATGGTACCCAAGCGGTGCCCAGAGACGTTGATGACGTCATCCAGGCGTCCCATGATCCAGAAGTAGCCGTCTTCATCGCGCCGGGCGCCGTCGCCACTGTAATAATAGCCAGGAAAACGGCTGAAGTAGACTTCCTTGAAGCGTTCTGGATCTCCCCATACCCCGCGGAGCATGCCGGGCCAGGCCCGTTTTATACAGAGGTGGCCGCCCTCATTTACCCCGGCTGGAGTGCCGTCATCTTTTAAGATTACCGGTTCGATACCCGGCAGGGGTACGGTGGCGGACCCAGGCTTTTGGGGGATGGCATAGGGTAAGGGCGAAATCAGGAAACCACCGGTCTCTGTCTGCCACCAGGTGTCCACAATGGGGCACCGACTACCGCCCACGTACTTGTGGTACCAGAGCCAGGCCTCAGGGTTGATGGGTTCGCCCACGGTGCCCAGCACCCGCAGGGAAGAAAGGTCATACTTCTGGGGCCACTTTTCCCCTTCACGCATCAGGGCCCGGATCACCGTGGGGGCGGTGTAAAAGAGGCTTACCTTATAGCGCTCGCAGAGTTCCCAAAAACGCCCCGGATGCGGGTAGGTGGGCACACTTTCGTACATGATTTCCGTGGCCCCCAGGGTCAACGGGCCATAGACAATATAAGAATGGCCGGTGATCCAGCCGATGTCTGCGGTACACCAAAAGACGTCTTCGGGCTTGAGGTCAAATACCCACTGGAGGGTGTGGGCGGTGTAGACGAGGTAACCCCCGGTGGTGTGGAATACCCCTTTGGGCTTGCCGGTAGACCCCGAGGTGTAGAGGATAAAGAGGATGTCCTCGGCGTCCATGATCTCGTAGTCACACCAGTCGGAGATGTCTTCGGCATTTAGGGCCTCGTGGTACCAAATATCGCGGCCTTCTTCCCAGTTGATGTCAAGGCCCAGGCGCCGTACCACAATGCACTTTTCCACGGTGGCACAGTCTTTTAAGGCCATATCGGCATTCTTTTTGAGTTCGATCTTTCGGCCTGCCCGCCAGCACCCGTCGGCAGTAATCAAGAGCTTGGCCTCACAGTCTTGAATACGGGCCTTTAGGCTTTCGGCGGAAAAACCCCCGAAGACCACCGAGTGGATGGCCCCAATGCGGGCACAGGCCAGCATGACCACCGGGAGCTCCGGGATCATCGGGAGGTAGACTGCCACCCGATCGCCCTTTTTTATCCCGAGCTTTTTGAGGACGTTGGCAAAGCGGCAGACCTCACGGTGGAGCATCTGGTAGGTGTAGACCCGGACGTCTTCGTCGGGCTCACCCTGCCAGATGATGGCGGCCTTATTCTTGGTCTCGTCGGTGAGGTGGCGGTCAACACAATTGTAGCACGCGTTTAGTTTGGCCCCTTCAAAAAAGCGAATTTCAGGCTTGTGAAAGTCAAAATAGCAGGTCCGATCCCAGAGTCGAAACCAGGTGACCAATTCCTTGGCCCGTTCGCTCCAGAAACCATCAGGGTCGGCCAGGGAATAGCGGTAGATCTCTTCGTAATCAAATTTAGAGCCCAGGTAAGCGTCTTCGCGACCTTCTTGAGGCGGGTAGAAGATACGCTCTTCCTTTAAGACAGATTCAATCTTGGTGGTATCGGCCATTCTCAAACCTCCTAGGAAATTAATGATTTAAGTAAAAGGAGGGCCTAGCCCTCCTTAATGTTTCTTTAGAACAGATACTGCATGGAAATGGTAAAGCGGTTTCCGGTCTGCGTAAGGTCGCCGCGTTCGGTCTCGATATGGATGACTTCTGCCCCAAACTTAAGGGGTTTCATGAACTGATACCATACGTTGGCAAAGATCTGGGTATTTTGGGTGAACTGCCGGTCGGTCATAAGATTGGGGGCAGGCATGTCGCCATCTACCGGGTTATCGATACCAAAACCCACGGTGGCAGACCAGCGGGGCAAGAACTTGTAGGTGAGATCCGCCCACATGCCTGTGGCCTCGGCGGGTTTGTCTCCAACGACAAACTCTTTCTCTTTGGTATCGTAGTGGCCGTTGGTATCTAATTCATAGCGCAGGAAGCACTCGCCCACGCCCTGGCCCCACCAGGCCTCGCCTTTGAAGAGGAGCTTCTTGTCCAGCATGGAGATCTTCCATTCGCCCACCACCAGGTAACGGTCTACATTGTCTGAAGTGTTGGTGGCATAACTGGCGTGGCGATAACCGGCGCCCAAAGCGAACATGTAGCCCACACCGGAATAAGAACCAGTGTAAGCTACCCGGCCCAAAAGCCAGGGCATACGATCTTCCCGGCCGGTATCCGTACGGCGGTGCTTCATGGCCGAGACCAGGAACTCCAGGTTATCACCTAGCTTCTGGCGCACGGTGATCTGCGGCACACGCCACCAGAGGTTACCCGCAGCGGTCAAGATACCAAAGTCTACGGTGCTGGGGTTTAGCCGGGCCACCGGGATCCAGTCCTGGCCGATGAGCACGCTGGTCTTGGTGGCCACGTTGGTCAAATTAACGTAGGACAAACGCATCCGCGGGATGAGGTTGTTGCCGTTGTTGTCACCGTAAAAGTCTATTTCAAAGCGGCCTTTGGCCAGCCAATTGCCCTCCTTGTGGGCGGCCCAGAAGCCAAAGCGCGTATCCCGCGGGTTGAAGTTAGTGGAGTCGTTTTTGTAATCAGCGTGCCGTGCGGGATTTCCCACCGCCCCCACAAAGTCGTTGTATTTTACGAATTGGGCGGTGTCGTAGTTCACGTCAAACTTGATCTTGCCGTAAAGCAACCACTGGGTCCCCTCCTTACCCATGACCGGGTTTTCCGCAGCAGCCCCCACCGAGGCCGTAAGGAATAAGGCCAACAAAAACACCAAAACACTCCAACTCTTTTGCATAAAACACCTCCTGTTTTTATTTTTTGCCTCCTCTCCAGAGTAAAACTGGACTTTAAAAACCAGCAGACAACTATGCTTTTGATGGTTAACAATCCCTTGTTAGAACCCATCAAACTGATTTTTTGTTTATCTACGTCAAAATCCTCTAAAAGTCTACTTCTTATGGCCAAACTTTGTAGCACAGGAAGTTTTATATACAGACCAAAATTAAGGGCCTTTATACCTAATGATTTGGCTAAAGAAGATGATAAACCCACTTTATATGTCCATTTATTTTAAAATTACCCTATAACGGCCAATTTTTATAAAAAATTTTTAGAGCCCTTCAGCTTTACCAAAGTATTTTTATTTTAGATAGGGTAAAAGGGCCTTAAAGGTTGGTGTACCTGCTTTTTCCAGTAATTCATAAATGATCATTTCGGTGGAGAATATTTCGGCCCCTATATCCCGTAACCGGTGTAGACCGTATTGCATATTTTCCGGTGTCCGAGACGAAGTGGCGTCGGCAGCGATCACCACTCTAAGCCCCTGTTGTAAGGCGGAAAGGGCCGTCTGGTATACGCAAATGTGGGTCTCCACACCACATAAGATGAGGGTGTTGTGCCGGGGTTGAAGCGCCTTTACGGCCTCGTATATGGCCCTATTTTTCAGGGCACTAAATTCCACTTTGTCGTAGGTGGTGTAACGCTCAAAAAGGGGCCTTAGGTCTTCAATATAAGGCCCAAGACCCTTGACGTATTGCGTGGTGGGGATAACGGGCAAAGCAAAGGCCTGGGCCAGATGGGCCAACAGGGCCGTGTTTTTGCTTACCCGTTCCGCCTGGTGAATGGCCGCCATGAGACGCTCTTGAGGGTCAATCACCATGAGGAAGCACCGTTCCGGTATCAAAAATTTTGTTTCCATAAAAGACTCCTTTTCTTAACCGTGATATCAGAGACCCTGTGTTTTGATTTTCCCTTAAAGCAACTTTTATACCATTTTGGTCTAAAGCAATAAGACAACTTGGTCTATTAGAAGAGATAAAGAGCACGGCCGTCAAGCGGGAAAGTACCCTTGCCTGTTTGATCCCAAAGGGTTGTGTAAAATCTCTCCGTTTTGGGGAAGGATACCCCAGTTGCCTCAAAATTTTAAGAAAAGCCCAGGCTGGGATCTAAAATTTGCTAAGTATCGGGTCAAAGGCCCTTTTTAGACTCTTCTATGGCTTTGTCTATGCGCCTTTGTAATTCTTCGGGTAGGCCTTCTATACGTAAGTTTAAAAAGCCCTTGACCACCAGGGAGGTGGCTTCCTCTTCGGTGAGACCACGGGCCATCAGATATTCTATCTCTTCTTTGGCGATTTTTCCCACAGCGGCTTCGTGAGACATATCTACCTGAGCAAAATGGGCTTCAAGTTCGGGGATGGCCCGTATATAGCCCTTATCGGAGAGCATAAGTCCTTGACATTCCAAATGGGCCTTTACTTCCGGGGCCTGGCCTAGGAGATGCCCCCGGGCGATGACCTCTCCACCGTAACATACCGTACGCGAGATGATTTCTGCCCGACACCGGGGGGCCTTTAGGATTACCTTGGAACCAAGGTCTAGGTAAGCGCCCTCTGGGGCGGCAATGACTGAAGTGAACTGGGCCACGGCCTCTGGACCCACTAGGTGACAGGTAGGAAAGGTCTCCACAGAGGCCACTTTATCCAGGGAGATATAATTAGAGATGATGGTGCCTTGTTCCTCGACGATTATTCCTGTGCGGGGGCGTACATGGACCTTTTCGCCCCATTCGTGGATCATGGTGTAGGTGAGTTTCCCCCCTTTTTTGATGTAGAATTCAGAAACCCCTATATGAAGGCCAGAAACAGCATGAGGGCTGGTGGTACACCCGGTGATGATGTGTAATTCCGCCCCTTCTTCCACAATTACGATATTATGTACTTTTTGGGCCACCCGATCGGTACGTATATACAGACAGGCCTGCAGGGGGTAGACGACCTTTTCCCCTGGGCCGATACGCACAAAATAGCCGTTGTCTAAATCCTCCTCGGTGGCCTTGGTAAAGGCGTCTTTCTCTGGGGAGACGGCCTTCCAGTAATAATTTTCTTTTAGCCAGTCGTATTTTCTTAAGGCCTCGGTAATAGGAAGGAGCTCAAGGCCTTCGGGTAGACACTGACAGGTTACTACGCCGCAGTCGGCCTGGATAAAAGTACCCAATCGTCCATGGCCCGAGAGGTCAAGGCCTACTTCTTTTAAGCGGGCAAGCTCTTCCGCATCAAAGTCTTCCAGAGACGAAGGTGCCTTTGCCTCTTTGGCCGATATAAAAGACGAAAGGTCTATTTGTTTAGGGTCTTTTCCATCTCCATTCTTCTCAGACATTTTAAGCACTCCTGATAACCATGTTTTTGTATACCCTCAAATATTTCTTGAGGGTTGCCTTCACAGGAAATCTTTCCGTCAAGCATCACGTAGCCTCGATCGGCGGCGACAAAGTTCAATATAAAACCGGTGTGGGTAATAATGAGGCCGCTTTTCCGCCGGGGTCGGTGTACCTCTTTTTGGAGGAGTTTGCGGATCATTCGGCCGATAATCTCTAGGTTTTCTACGTCTACTCCCGATTCTGGTTCGTCAAGGAGGACCAGGTCGGGCTCTTGGGCCAATAGCTGGAGCAGTTCGCTCTTTTTGAGCTCCCCTCCAGAAAACCCCGAGTTTATATCCCGGTCAAGAAAGGCCTCAAAGCCAAATTCTCGGGCCAGTTCTGTTATCCGATAGCCGTTTTCCCGGGCACAGAGTTGAAGCATCTCGCGCAGTTTGACCCCTCGAATAGTTGGCGGACGCTGAAACATAATCCCTATGCCCAGTTTGGCCCTTTCGTAGGGAGGCAGGTGGGTAATGTCTTGTCCTTTAAAATAGATGTGCCCGTGACGTACCCGATAGGCGGGAAAACCCATAATGGTCATGAGCAAAGAGGTCTTCCCTGAGCCATTGCGACCAAACAATACATGGGTCTCCCCCACGGGAATGGTCAGAGAGACCCCTTTTAGTACCTCTTTGCCCTCTACTTCTACCCATAAATCGTCGACCCGAAGCATCTCTTTTTTGCTGGAGACAGACATAATAGCTCCCAATTGCCAGGATTATGCCTGAAATTTAGCCTAAAAAGGTCTTTAAAGAAAGACAGAAGAGACCAAATTCTTGGTGAGAATTTATTACGTATTTTACCGAAGGTATCAAAGAGCCTTTTATTTTTAAAACATCTAGAAAAATGGTGATTCTGCTTTTGGAAGCAGTATAATCGCAGATTAAGATATGGCCCTTAAAGTGTTTTGTCTTGAAGTTTAGGGGCCTTTAGTTTAAAGATCCTTTAAAAAGAGGCAGTGGGTAGGAGGAATTTGTCTTTGCGGAAGGTAAAAATAGGCGATTTCGTAGTGGGAGAGGGGAGACCTTTACTCATTGCGGGTCCTTGTGTTTTAGAAGATCTTGATACAGCCTTGGCTATAGGCTCTTTTATGAAGCAAAAGGCCCAAGAATACGGGTTCAATTATGTGTTTAAGGCCTCCTTTGATAAGGCTAATCGGACTTCGATCTCTTCTTATAGGGGACCTGGGTTAGAAAAGGGTCTTGCCCAGTTAGCGGAGATAAAAGAGCGCCTTAAGGTCCCGGTATTGTCTGATATTCATGAACCCTGGCAAGCCAGACCCGCGGCAGAAGTACTAGATGTGCTCCAGATACCGGCCTTTCTCTGTCGGCAGACAGATCTCATTGTGGCCGCCGCACAGACGGGTAGGCCCTTAAATATCAAAAAAGGTCAGTTTGTGGCCCCTTGGGACATAATTAACGCCGTTTATAAGGCCGAAAATGCCGGGGGCAAAGAGATTATGCTCACCGAAAGGGGCTTTGTATTCGGTTATCGCAACCTAGTGGTGGATATGCGTGCGTTGGTTATTATGCGTGGTTTTGGCCTGCCCGTTATATTTGATGCTACCCATAGCGTGCAGCTCCCAGGGGGGGCGGGGACAGCATCGGCAGGGGAGAGGGAATTCGTCGCTCCCTTAGCCCGGGCCGCCATGGCCGTTGGCGTGGACGGTATTTTTATGGAGGTGCATCCTCAGCCAGAAAAGGCTTTGTGTGATGGCCCGAATTCCCTGCCTTTAAGTGATGTACCTAAGCTCTTGGAGGTCCTGGTAAATATCCATAAGGTGGTTAAAAAATATGGTATCCTTTCCTGAAGAGGTATTAAAACGGGCCCGGAAGGTCAAACTACTCCTTTTAGATGTAGATGGTATCTTGACCGATGCAAGAATTATTGTTGATGCCTCCGGCCAAGAAATTAAACACTTTTGTGTGGTTGATGGCATGGGGATCAAGCTCCTCCAGAGGACAGGGGTAGAAGTAGGGCTACTTTCCAGCCGCATCTCCCCTCCGGTAGGGTACCGGGCCCGCGAACTAGGTATTGATTTGATTATCCAAGGAGAATTAGACAAAAAGGCCCTTTATGAAGATATTTTGGAAAAAAGAGGTCTCACCGACGTCGAGGTGGCCTACATGGGAGATGATTGGGTAGATTTGCCGGTATTGCGCCGTGTGGGTCTGGCCCTTACGGTGCCAGAGGCCTGGCCTCCGGTCAAAGACTATGTCCATTACGTGACTAAAAGACCTGGAGGGCACGGTGCCGTGCGGGAGGTGTGTGACCTTATCTTAAAGGCTCAAGATCAATGGGAAAAATTACTGGCTATATTTTTAAAGCGTTGATCTTGGTGGAGGGGTTGTTGCTCCTTACGGGGTGTTCCTACCAGAGGTCAACGCTCCATCGTTCCCCCTCAAATCCTGTATCCCAATCTAGTGGCAAGCCATTAGCCCCAGACATCCAGATAATGCGTTTGTTTTATACGGTTTATGGCCGAGAAGGGCTTCTGTGGAAGGTAAAGGCCGCCAGGGCCGATATATACAAAAATAAAGAAATTTTATTCCAAAATGTGTATGCCTTTTCGGGCCGAAAGGGAGTTTCTATTAAGGCCGAGGAAGGAGTATACTATTTAAGGCCCAAGAAGTTTATATTTAAAGGCCATGTGTGCCTTAAGACCAAAAAATACGGGTCTCTGTGGACAGAACGCTTAGTTTATCTACCCGATCAGCATATACTGGAGACTAGGGCAGAGGTACTCATCAGACACCAAGGGTTAATAATGAAGGGCAAGGGCTTTGTGTATGACTTGGAAACAGGTACCTTTAAGATACTGCATGAGACAAGGGTTCAGGTGGAAGGCTAGTCTGGTCTTGGGCCTTTTGTTCTGGTGTTCGTTTACTGTTTGGGCGGCTCAAGAGCCCATTGTCATACATTCTGACCGTATGGAGGTCCTGCAGGACCAACAGGTGGTAGTTTTTACCGGCCATGTAGTGGCTCGTAAAAGAGATTTTACCCTATATGCCGATCGTTTAGTCGTTTACTACCAAAAGGGTAAAGAGGGAAAACAAGAAGTGCTAAAGATGGTGGCCACTGGTCACGTTAAGATAAAAGAAGGGGCGTGGTTGGCCCAGGCGGGTAAGGCCGTTTACCTCAAAAATGACGATAAGATCGTCCTCACCGATAAACCTACCGTGTGGCAAGGAGACAATGTAGTTCGAGGGGCCAAAATAACTTTGTATCTCAAGGATAGGCGCAGTGTTGTGGAAGGGGCCCCGGAAAAAGAGGCCGAAGCCGTAATATTTACTGATTAATGGTTGGGGCAGGGGTAAGTCAGTGGCTAAGAGCCTAGAGGTAAGAGGGCTAGTAAAGAGATACGGTAAACGTACCGTAGTGCAAGGGGTTTCCCTGTCGGTGGAGGCAGGCAAGATAGTAGGACTCCTTGGCCCCAATGGAGCGGGGAAAACCACTACTTTTTATATGATTGCCGGGCTGGTGAGGCCGGAAAAAGGGCAGATTTTTTTAGATAACAAAGACCTTTCTCGAGAGCCCATGTATAAGAGGGCCCGAGAAGGCATAATCTACTTGCCTCAAGAACCCTCGGTTTTTAGACGCCTTACCGTGGCCGAAAACGTCTTGCTGGTCCTGGAGCAACGAGGCCTTCGAGGCCCTGAACGGGAAGAAAAAACAGAAAGATTACTAGACCTCTTTGAGCTTAAGCGTTTACGTAACCAAAAGGCCTACACCCTTTCGGGAGGTGAGCGGCGACGGGTCGAAATTATGCGGGCAGTGGCCTGTGAGCCGCATTTTTTACTCCTCGACGAGCCCTTTGCGGGTATTGATCCCTTGGCTATAAGTGATTTAAAGGATCTCATTACGGATCTACGTAATCAGGGTTTGGGGTTATTGCTTTCTGACCACAATGTACGTGAAACTTTGCAAGTATGTGATTATGCTTACATTGTAGCAGAGGGGCAGGTCATCGCCCAGGGGCGTCCTGCCGAGATTGCCTCAAACGAGATTGCTCGTAAATTATATTTAGGGCAAGATTTTAGTCTATAGGTTGGTGGTTTTTTTATGGCGTTAGAACTTAAACAGCACTTAAAGCTCACCCAGCAGTTGGTGTTAACTCCCCAACTGCAACAAGCTATCAAGCTCTTACAGCTAAACAGGATCGAATTAGAACAGGTCATAAGGCAGGAAGCAGAAATTAATCCGGTCTTGGAACAAGACCTTGGCGACCATCAAACCGTTTCTTTTGAGGATTTAGGCCCTTCAGAAGAAGATATGGCGGCACTTTCGGCTGTTTCTGACAGCCCCCTTGGTCCTGAAGCAGTAAAAGATTTTGATTGGGATCGTTATCTGGAAGATACAGGTAGTGCCTATCCCTCTTTTGCCTTCGAAGAGAAAGAAACCCTTGATTACGAGCGCCGGTTAAGTAAGCCCGAGAATCTATCCTCCTATTTGCTCTGGCAACTTCACCTATCTGATTTAGACGAATCGCAGCGGGAGATAGGCGAATATATTATAGGCAATCTGGACGCCCACGGATATCTATCTATTACGCCCGAAGAAATCGCCACGGATCTCAAAGTGCCTTTAGAAAAGGTGCTTTTTGTCCTCCGGAAAATCCAATTCTTTGATCCTGTTGGTGTAGCGGCCCGAGACCTTCAAGAATGCCTGCTTATACAGATAGAACATCTGGGGTTAAAGGGCACCTTGATAGAACGGATCGTTTCCCAACATATGCGCGAACTGGAATTTGGACAATACGAAAAGATCGCCGAGGCCTGTGGGGTGACCATGGCCGACGTAGAGGCCGCCTTAAAAGTGATCAAGGGACTTGAACCTCGCCCGGCACGCAATTTCACCGAAGAGACCCCGCAGTATATAGAGCCTGATGTCTTTGTAGTCAAAGAGGGTGACGAATGGGTAGTGCGCCTAAACGACGAAAGTCTTCCCCGCTTACGTATTAGTCCCTACTATCGACGCCTGTTACAAGACCCTGCTCTGCCTCTTTCGGCCAAACAATTTATCCAAAAAAAGCTTCGTGCGGCGGTGTGGCTTATAAAAAGCATTGAACAACGACAACGGACCTTACTTAAGGTCTCCGAAAGTATCATGAATTTTCAAAGAGATTTCTTAGAAAAGGGGATCACCGGGCTTAAGCCCCTTATTTTACGTGATGTGGCCCTGGATGTGGGGTTACACGAATCAACCGTAAGCCGGGTCACCACCGGAAAGTATATCGATACTCCCCACGGTATATTTGAACTCAAGTTCTTCTTTTCCACAGGGTATACAAGAGCCAACGGTGACCAGGTATCTACCGAGACAGTAAAAGAATATATAAAACGCATTATTGCCGAGGAAGACCCCACCAAGCCTTACAGTGATCAAAAGATTGCCGATATCTTAAAGAAGAAACACAACATTAAGGTGGCGCGACGTACAGTGGCTAAATACAGGGACCAATTAGGTATACTTCCGGCCAATCGACGACGTCGGCGTTTAGTCAAATGAGAAAGGAGGCCCTTTATGCAAATCAACATTACTTTTCGTCATTTGGATTCTTCACCAGGACTTAAGGATTACGCTCAAAAACGTATTAGTAAGCTGGAGAAGTATTTTAATGGACCGGTAGAGGCCAATGTTATCTTGAGGGCCGAAAAGTTTCGTCAACAAGCAGAAGTCATTATTTCCGGAGATGGTTTTACCCTGAACGGGAAAGAAGAGACTTCGGATATGTATGAGGCCATAGATCTTGTATTGGCCAAATTAGAGACCCAGATACGTCGCCAAATGGAGCGCCGGAAAAATCGCAAACGGGGCGGGAAAGAGATCCCTCTTGACACCGGTGCCCCCTTTGAGGGAGAAGGCTTACCCATTGAGGTCCAGAGAGTCTATGTAAAGCCCATGTCGGTGGAAGAGGCCCTGGAACAGCTTCAAAAGATCGACGAAGATTTCCTGGTGTTTAACAATGCCGATACAAACTCGGTTAATGTACTTTACCGTAAGGGAGATAATAGCTTCGTGCTGATTTTACCTGAATTATCTTAGCTTTATGAAAATTTCTGAATTCTTGCCAGAAGAGGCAATTTTATTAGAGGTGCGGGCCAAAGATAAATGGTCACTATTTCAAGAAGTGGCCCAGATTTTGGCCCGCCTAACCGGTATATCTGCTGAAAAGATAATCCAGCTCTTGAGCGAGCGCGAAAAGCTCTCTACCACGGCTATTGGTGACGGAGTAGCCATTCCCCACAGTCGCGTAGAGGGTCTAAAAGAAATTGTCATTTGTGTGGTGCGCGCCGAGAACGGCATAGATTTTGACTCTGAGGACAAAAAACCCGTACGTCTAGTCTTTGTGGTTCTTGCCCCCGAGGGAGAATCTCAGCTTTATCTTCAAACCCTGGCCCATATCGCCCATATTGTCAAAGACCCCCAAATTAAAAAACGCCTCTTGGCCGCTTCTTCGGCCAAGGAGATCAAAGAAATTTTAGAAGAGGTGGACTACGAGTACTAAACAATCCACCCAAATTGTGGTTATTACCGGCCTTTCAGGGTCCGGGAAAAGTACCGCTTTAAAGGCCTTTGAGGATCTGGGCTATTTCTGTGTGGATAACCTTCCCGTCCAACTGCTTTTACCATTTTTGGAAATCCAAGAAGGCTTTTCCCGCAAAGCAGGGGCGCGGGTGGCCGTGGTGATGGATCTACGGCAGGAAGAATTCTTAGAAGGCTATCAGGAAATATTTCAAAAAGTACGTGAACAGGGATACCACCTAGAAATTATTTTTCTTGAGGCCAGCGAGGAGGTGCTCTTGCGCCGCTTTAGTCAGACAAGGCGGCCCCATCCTTTGGATCCCAAGCTACCCTTGCTCGACTGTATACGCCTGGAAAGGCAGGCGCTCAGAGACCTAAAGGAAATTGCGGACCTGGTTTTAGATACCTCAGAGCTCAATGTACATCAGCTTCGCCGTGATATAAAACGCCGCTTTGCTAAGCGGAAGGATCTCACACATCTTCTGGTACATTTTATTTCTTTTGGTTTTAAATACGGCGTGCCAGCAGAGGTGAACCTCCTATTCGACGTGCGTTTTTTACCTAACCCTTATTTTGAACCGGAATTAAAGCGCCTTACAGGATTAGACGACAAGGTACGTCGTTATATTTTGGCCAGCGATGTCACGTTACGTTTTCTAAACCTTTGTGAACAATTTTTGCATTTTTTGCTTCCGCAATATTCCAAAGAAGATAAGTCATATTTGGTGATTGGTATCGGCTGTACAGGAGGACGACATCGTTCCGTGAGCATTGCCGAAGAATTGAGCTTTATGGTAAAACATTGGGGCTACGAGACATTGGTTACCCATAGAGATCTTACCAAGGAGGGTTAGGTGACGGGTATACTAGTAGCTGGTCACGGACGTTTGCCAGAAGAGTTAGTGACAGTGTGTGCCTTTATACTAGGCGGGGTCCAACAAATGGTCAGTCTTTCGGTCAACCCGGCGCATCCTCCAGAAAAAATTAGGGAGAGTTTTGCCGAGGCCATCAAAAAAGTAGATCAGGGTCAAGGGGTGCTTATTTTGACCGACCTCTTTGGCGGTACGCCTTCTAATATTGGCTTATCTTTTCTCAAAGAAGGATATATTGAGGTGGTTTCCGGGGTTAATTTACCAATGTTAATCAAGGCCATTCAACATCAAGACAAGCCTCCAAAAGAATTGGCCAATTTGGTAGTAGAGGCCGGTCGTCGAGCCATAAATCAAGCCTCGGTCTTTTTAAATATGTAATTACCTCTCTAGTGTGCGTAGTATTCGTCTCCGTCCAGCTAGGAAAAAGGACCTTGAATCTATTTATTTTATAGAAAGGCAGTGTTTCCCTACCCCTTGGAGTGGTGCCTTATTCCTTTACGAACTAAAAAAGCCTTACGCCAGGTTGTGGGTCTTAGAACACAAAGAGAAAATCATAGGCTATATTTGTTTTTGGATAGTGGCCGGTGAACTACACCTGGCCAATATTGCTGTAGATCCCGCATGGAGGCGTCGGGGTTTAGCCACCTTTATGTTACAGACCATGTTTCGTTATGCCCGAAAAAAGGGAGCCAAGAGGGTCTTATTGGAGGTGCGCCAAAAAAACCTTGCGGCTCAAACCCTTTATAAACGTCTGGGGTTTCAGGTGGATGGGCGTCGTAAACAGTATTATTCTGATACCAAAGAAGACGCTATTCTCATGTCTTTAGATCTAAAATGTGTTCGGTGGACAAACTTACGCAAATAAAGCGTTACCATACGTTAAACCACTTTTTGCGGGTTCATTTTGGCCAAAGGGTCCAAAAAGTCACCATAGATGCTGGTTTTACTTGCCCTGTACGCGACGGTACAAAGGGCCACAAAGGGTGCCTTTATTGTAATGCTTATGGCTCTGGAAGTGGGGCAGCACAACTAGGGCTAGATATTCGGACACAAATGTCTCAAGGGATGGAACGTCTGGCCCGACGGTATAAGGCCAAGAAATTTTTGGCCTATTTTCAGGCCTATTCTAATACCTACGCCCCTTTAGAGGTGCTGAAAAAACGCTATGACCAAGCCCTGATAGACGAACGCGTAGTGGGTTTGTGTATTGGTACCAGGCCAGACTGTGTAGACGAAAAGGTGGTAGATCTACTGGCCTCTTATTCCCAAAAGGGCCTTATGGTCTGGCTGGAATTAGGGCTCCAAAGTATTCACGATAAGACCTTGAGGGCTATAAACCGTGGACATACTTATGCTGATTTTGAAAGGGCCTTGTTCAAGGCCAAGGAGAAAGGGCTTTTGGTGTGTGTGCACATAATATTTGGCCTCCCTGGAGAGGGGCCCGAAGAGATGCTTGCCACCGTAGAAAGACTGGCCGAACTCCCCATAGACGGGCTCAAATTTCATGAATTATATGTAGTACAGGGTTCAGGCATGGAAAACCTCTATCGTCAAGGGCTTTATACACCCCTTAAACAGGATGAATATGTAGACTTGGTCTGTGAGGCCCTGGCCCTGTTGCCTTGGCGTGTGGTAATTCAACGCCTCACGGGAGACCCGCGTCCCTATGAATTAATAGCTCCTCAATGGGCCAGGGAAAAGAGACAAACCATAGAAAAAATAGAGGCTACCCTGTTGGCCCGTGATTTGTGGCAAGGTAAATGCAGGGGAGAACCTGATCCATTGATGCGCGAGGTCACGCCCCCTTGAGTTTTTTATCAACCTGGTTTAAAGCTTATTAAGCGGGTGATCTTTTCTGAAGAGCTGTATAAACAATGGAGACTATGGACCTCTAAAGTGAGGAGAGAAAAGTCTCTGTTTTTGTTATTTTTTAGGACTTTTACGTCTTGTAAAAAGATACGTTGATTGACAAATCCTAAAAAACGCCCTTTATATAGGACACCATTTTTGTCTCTAATGGTGACCCTTTTACCTATAAAATCTTTATACCAGCTCTTAGCCCTGGCCATTGGCTACCCCATAAGAGGAACTTTCCGTTTTCTCCTTTGGCATTTAATCTAAACTTAAAGTTTACCCGAAAAGTTTAAAAATAATAATTGATATTTCTGAAATTTATTTTTAATAATTTTTATGTTTAATCGAAGGATCTACCCTTCTAGCAAATCCAAAAGATTTTGCAGTTCCTGATAGATTTCGTGGAGTAGTTTTTCGGCGTTTTTTGAGGGTAGAGAAGGGGATATATCTTTTTGTCCCAGGCGTTTTTTGGCCCCGGCTATGGTATAGCCTTCTTCGTACAACAGGTGCTTAATGGACTGAAAGAGTTTTACTTGTTCGGGAGAATAGAAACGGCGGCCGCCTATACGACGAGGGCGAATATAGCGCTGAAATTCCCTTTCCCAAAAGCGTATTACGTGTGTCTCCAGTTCCAGGAGGCGTGCTACTTCACCGATAGAATAAAATCGCCGGTCTTTGGTCCTCCCGGCCTTTCTATTCAAGGTTGATTAATCAACTCCTTTAAAGTGGGACTGGGACGAAAGACCACTGTTTTTTGTCCCTTTATTTCAATGGGCCGACCGTCTTTGGGACTTATTCCTTTACGCGAAGGTCGCTGGTAGGGCTCAAAATTGCCAAAGCGGACTATTTTCACCTCTTCGCCACGTTCAAGGGCCATTTTTATCTCCTCAAATAGTCGGTCCACTACCTGGGAGAGACTCCGGGCAGAAAAGCCCGTTTGTTCGTTTAAAAAGCGCACGATTTCTTTTTTGGTGACGGTGTGTATCTTTTTTATCATCAGCGCACCTGAGCATTAAATTTATTACATATTTCCTGGGCCAGGGCCTCTTGAATGGCGTTTACCTCCTCATCGGTTAATGTCTTTTCGGGAGATCGATAAATAAACCGTAAGGTGATACTTTTCTTCCCCTGGGGTATGGGTTTTCCCTTGTAGACATCGATGATGTAGTAGTCTTCAAGATAAAGGGGTCTTTTTTGCTGGATAAAATCCAGGATTTCAGCGACAAAAATGTTTTCCTCAAGGATCAAGGTAAGGTCTCTGGTGGTGGCCGGAAATTTGGGCAAGGGGCGGTATTTTTTGACCGGCGTTACATAGGGCAATAGACCCTCAAAGTCAAACTCAAAGACATAAATGGGGCCTTTTAAGTCATAATGTTCTAGCACCTCTTTACGTAATTGCCCTGCAAAACCTAGGTTTTTCCCCTGTATTTGCAACCACAAGCTCACCCCTGGCCTCAAAAAAGGCTCTTTGGAGAAGGGTTCTAGATGAAAGTCAACCACCCCTAAACGGGCTAAAAGGCTTTCGATAACCCCTTTTAAGTCAAAAAAGTCCAGTTTACGCGGTTTTTCATGACAGTTTTCCGGATGGGCTAGGCCGGTGAGGAGACCAGCCAAGTGGATACGTTCAAGGGGTAACTTTTCTCCCTTCTGTACCAAAAATACTTTGCCCAACTCAAATAGGCGTAAGTTCGGTTCCTGGCGGAAGATATTTGTTTTGGCCGTATGCAGTAGCCCGGGTAGCAACATGGTACGCATGACCGATTGCTCTTCAGAAAGGGGGTTGGCCAGAGAGACTACTTCAAAACGGGGATCCTGGTCCTCAAGCAAGAGAAATTCTCTAAACTGGGGTGAAATAAAACTATAGTTAATGACTTCGTAAAAAGATAAGGCCGTCAATAGGTATTTGGCTTGACGCATTAGGCGATCAAGGGCTTCTGGGGGGCGTCCGCCTATTTCACTTACCGGCATGCTGGAAGGTAGGCGATCGTAACCGTAAAGCCTGGCCAGCTCCTCGATGAGGTCTTCGGCAAGACAAAGGTCGTGTCTAAAACTGGGTGGGGTACAAATAAGGTCTTCGGTTTGTATCACGCACTTGGTCTCTATCCTTTCCAGGAGGGAGACCATTTCTTTGGGGGACATTTTTACCTGGAGATAAAGAGAAACGCGCTCGGGGTCCAGTTTGATTTGTCGGGGTTTAAAGGGTTTGGGATAGACATCGATGTGGCCAGGGACTACTTCTCCCTGGGCTATCTCGTGAAGGAGGGCTGCGGCTATATCCAGGGCCCTGTTTACGCCTTCTGGGTCTACCCCGCGCTCAAACCGATAGGAGCTTTCGGTGGATATCCTTAATCTTTGACCTGTCAGGCGAATGCTGGAGGGGTTAAACCAGGCACTTTCTAGAAAGACGTTTTTAGTGTCGTCGTGTACAGAAGTCTCTTCACCCCCGATGATCCCCGCGATGGCCACAGGCCGCTTGGCATCGGCAATGACCATGGTTTTAGGGTCTAAAAGACGTCTTTGACCGTCTAGGGTAAGGATTTCTTCTCCTTTACGGGCCAATCTGACTACAATACGGTGCTCCTCAAGGAGATCGAAATCAAAAGCATGCAAAGGCTGACCAAGTAAAAGGAGGATATAGTTTGTGATATCAACAACATTATTAATGGGTCTTATCCCACACATCCATAACTTTTTTTGGATCGCAAAGGGGCTGGGGCGTACAGCAACGTTTTTTATCAATCGACCACAGTAACGGTAGCAAAGCTCTGGTACTTCGATATTTACCTGGGCAAGATTGTGAATCTCTTGCCCTTCAGGCAAGGTAGGGATTTCAGGTGTCCGGTAGGATTCTCCTGTTACCGCGGCTACCTCTCTGGCCATTCCCAGAATAGACAGACAGTCTCCCCGATTAGGGGTAATGGCTACTTCTAAAATAGGTTCCGAAAGGCCCAATATTTCTGTGGCCTGCCGTCCCAGGGGTGTACCTTCGGGGAGTTCTATAATTCCTGAGTGATCAAGGCTTTGACCCAATTCATATGGAGAACATAATACCCCTTCCGAGCGCACACCACGTATGTCTTCTGCGGCGATCTTTACCCCGGTAAAGAGGACGGTTTCTGGAGGGGCAAAGACCGTCTTAAGCCCTTCGCGCACGTTCGGGGCGCCACATACGACCTGAAATTCTCGTTTTCCGTCGGTTACCTGACATATCCAAAGGTGTGAGGCCTGGGGATGGGCCCAAACAGCACCTATCCTCACGGTAAAGGCGGGAGATAGGGCTTCGTAAGCATCAAAAACACCTTCTACTTCTAGGCCGGTAAGGGTTAGTCTCTCGGCCAGTTCTTCTGGAGATAGCTTTACGTCTATCAATTCTTTTAACCATGAGTAGGGTACTAACATCAGAACTGCTCCAAGAATTTCAGATGGTTTTCGTAGAATAGACGAATATCGTCGATGCCAAACTTCAGCATGGCGATGCGTTCAACCCCAAGACCAAAGGCCAGCCCTGTCCATTCTGTTGGAGTATAGCCTACCGCACGGAAGACATTGGGGTGTACCATACCGGCACCCAATATCTCCAGCCACCCGGTGTCTCCACATACTCGACACCCTTTTCCCCCACAAATTACACAACTAATGTCCATTTCAACACTGGGCTCGGTAAAGGGGAAATAACTGGGCCGAAAGCGTACCCTTGTTTGAGAGCCAAAGGTCTCCTGGGCAAATACCGTGAGCAGCCCTTTTAGGTCGGCAAAGGATACCTTTCGGTCTACCAGAAGGCCTTCAATTTGGTGGAACATGGGCGTATGGGTAACATCGGAGTCGCACCGGTAGACCTTTCCTGGAGCAATTATACGTAAAGGAGGACGCATGGTCTCCATGGCCCTGATTTGGATGGGAGAGGTATGGGTACGCAATACTATCCCTGGGGCAATATAAAAAGTAGCTTGCATATCTCTTGCAGGGTGATCCTGCGGGATGTTTAAGGCCTCAAAATTGTAGTAGTCAAGTTCTACTTCAGGGCCTTTGGCTATGGAAAAGCCCATGCGCAAAAATATCGCACATATCTCTTCCATGATCTGGCTAATAGGATGGAGTTTGCCTAAAGGGTAGGGGCGGCCAGGGAGAGAAAGATCAATGTCTACTAATTTTTCTTCTCCTTGGCGTTTTATTTCCTTGAGGGCCTGTTTTAAAGAGGCCTCTAAGTCCTTTTTGAGCTGATTGGCCAAGCGCCCTATTACGGGTTTTAGCTCTGGGGGGAGCGTGGCAATGGATTTTAATATTTGGGTAAGCTCCCCCTTCCGCCCTAAATATCGGATACGAACCTCTTCGAGGTCCTTTTCGTCTTTGGCGTTATCTACCGCGGCAAAAGCTTCTTTGCGTAATTTTTCTAAGGTGTCCTGATTGATCATGGCCTTAGAGGTGTTTTGACGCCAGCTCAACCAATTTCTTAAAAGATTCTGGTTCCGTAACGGCCAGATTGGCTAATATCTTGCGGTCAAGGCCGATATTTGCCTTTTTTAGCCCGCCCATAAAACGGCTGTAATTGAGGCCGTGAAGGCGAGCAGCAGCATTGATCCGCACCTGCCACAATCTACGAAAGTCTCTTTTACGCTGGCGACGATCCCGATAAGCGTAGCACAGGGCCCTTTCCACAGTCTCCCGTACTCTACGGAAGCAGTTTTTTCGTCGTCCCCAATAACCCTTGGCCATCTTTATGAATTTTTTATGCCGACGCCTAGTCTTTGGTCCTCCTTTTGCTCTAGGCATAACTTCCTCCTTCTTTGTGTTTAAAACTTATAAGGAATTAGGTTTCGCACTGCTCTGAGGTTTGCAGGGCTAATTTCCACTGCTTTTTTCAGGTTTCTCTTCCTTTTGCGGTTTTTCTTGCGTAAAAGGTGACTTTTACCTGCCCGAAAGTGCATAACCTTTCCTGAGCCTGTTACACGAAAGCGTTTGGCTGCTGACCGGTTGGTCTTCATCTTCACCTTGGCCATAAAAAGATCACTCCTTTCTATCTAGTGATAAAATCTAGCTGAATTATTTATCAGGACCTTGGATGTAACCCCAAAGTTCCGGTTCGGCAACCCTATTTTTTGGGGGCCAAAATCATAATCATCTGTCGTCCTTCCATTCGGGGTTTCATTTCTACCAGGGCCAGGTCTTCTACAGCAGCCAAAATCTTATTTAGAACCTCGTGACCTAGCTCGGGTTTAGTGATCTCTCGGCCCCGAAAGAAGACCCGTATCTTAACCTTATTTTTGGCGGTTAAAAAGCGTTTAATGTGTCTAATTTTGGTCTCTAGGTCATGGGCTTCGGTCTTAGGGCGTACTTTTATCTCTTTTACTTCTATGGTGACTTGTTTCTTACGGGCTTCTTTGGCCTTTTTGGCCTGTTGATATAAGAACTGGCCGTAGTCCATTATGCGACAGACCGGAGGATCGGCCTGAGGGGCTACTTCCACCAAGTCTAGCCCTTGCTCCTGCGCCCGAGCTAAGGCCTCATTAAGGGGCACTACACCCAGTTGTTTGCCATCGGCGTCTACCAAGCGAACCATTCTTGCCCTGATCCTTTCGTTTACCCGGAACTTTTTCTTGTCTATTTTGGCCACTGCTTCTCCTTCAATCTATATGTTTGGAAGAAATTTCTTTTTGTAGGCGGGTTAAGAATTCTTCTATGGTTATGTTAGGCAGGTTTTCACCTTTTCGACTCCGTACAGTGATCATATTTTTTTCTACCTCTTGGTCCCCAATGATGACCATATAAGGTATTTTTTGCAACTGCGCTTCCCGAATTTTATAACCGAGTTTTTCGCCTCGAAAGTCGTTTTCGGCACGAATGCCGTTGGTGAGTAATTTTTCACTCACTTTTTGGCCGTAAGCTATATGACGGTCAGCCACCGTGAGGACGCGCACTTGTACAGGGGCCAGCCAGAGGGGAAAGGCTCCGGCATAGTGCTCAATAAGCACCCCAAAGAACCTTTCCAGAGAGCCCAAAAGGGCCCGGTGAATCATGATAGGGCGGTGGGGACGATTATCTTCTCCCACGTAGGTCATATCAAATCGTTCTGGTAAGTTGAAATCTACCTGGATGGTGGAACACTGCCAAAAACGCTCCAGTACGTCTTTTATTTTGATGTCTATCTTGGGACCGTAAAATACCCCTTCGCCTGGGTCTATTTCGTAGGGCAGTCCCTTACTTTCTAAGGCCTTCTTAAGGGCCCCTTCGGCCTTTTCCCATATCTCCTCTGAGCCTACATACTTTTCGGGCCTGGTGGACAAAAATATTTGATATTCTTTAAAACCAAATACGCTTAAAAAATATACGGTTAGATCCAAGCACTTGTAAATTTCCTCCTCTAGTTGATCTTCACGACAAAAAATATGGGCGTCATCCTGGGTAAAACCCCTCACACGCATAAGTCCGTGTAAAACTCCACTGCGTTCATAGCGGTAAACTGTCCCTAATTCACACCACCGGATGGGCAACTCGCGATAACTTCGACGCCGATTTTTATAAATTAAGATATGAAAGGGACAGTTCATGGGCTTTAATTGGTATTCCACTTCGTCTATATTCATGGGGGCAAACATGTTTTCGGCGTAAAAGTCTAAGTGTCCGGATATCTTCCAGAGGTGTCGGCGGGCTATATGAGGGGTAATGACCAATTCGTAACCGGCCTTTAAATGTTCCTCTTTCCAGAAATCCTCTATAATTTTGCGTACCAACGCCCCTTTGGGGTGCCAAAGTATGAGGCCTGGGCCCACATCTTCGGCTATACTGAATAGGTCTAGCTCTTGGCCCAGGCGCCGGTGATCTCGTCTTTTGGCTTCTTCAAGACGATTTAAATGGTCCTTTAGTAGGTCTTTGTTAAAATAAGCCGTTCCGTATATACGCCAGAGCATGGGGTTTTTTTCATCACCACGCCAGTAAGCACCAGCTACCCAGAGGAGCTTAAAGGCCTTAATCCATCCGGTGTGGGGTACATGAGGACCGCGACAGAGGTCTACAAAGTCTCCCTGGCGGTATATACTCACTGTTTGGTCGGGTATTTCTTCCAGTAACTCAGTCTTGTAACTCTCCCCCAGTTGGCTAAATAATTTAAAGGCTTCTTCTTTGGGGATTTCCTCCCGAACAATGGGGATCCTTTTTTTTATAATTTGTTTCATGCGCTTTTCTAATACGGCCAGGTCCTCTGGAGTAAAAGGGCGCTCGTAATCAAAATCGTAATAAAAACCTTGCTCGGTAGCCGGACCTATGGCCAATTTGGCCGTGGGGAAGGTCTCTTTAACCGCTTGGGCTAATACATGGGCCGCGGAATGTCTCACGAGGACCAGAGCCTCTGGGTCTTGAGGGGTCAAGGGGATAAGCTCTCCGTCTTCGGTAAGAGGGGTTTGTAGGTCTATAATTTCACCATTGAATTTGGCCCCTATGATTTGGGGATCTTTGGGCAAGACCTCACCAGCACGCGTGCCTAAGGGTAAAGAAATTTTTTGGTCTTCGATAATCAAAGTAATTTCCACTTTTTCACCTCTAAATAGGAATATGCCCATAAAGAAAAGGCATCTTTAGGGCTTTGGCCCTAAGATGCCTTTGGTATTTTCATGGTAGGCGCGGGCGGGATCGAACCGCCGACCTCTTGCGCGTCAAGCAAGCGCTCTCCCACTGAGCTACGCGCCTACACTCATAAAATGCATAAATTTTTCCTATCAACCTTTAAGACCATTGTCAAGTGGTTGTGTGGTTAAGTGTTTGCTTGTCGCGATGATAGATTACCCTGTCTCCTTACGGGACAGGCCTATGGATAAGACAATTATTTTGGGATCAAAGGGCCGAATTTAGCCGAGGCTCCAAGAAGTTTAGGGTTAAAGAACGATGTTCTCCTGGAGAAATTTAACGTTTGCCTTAGGGGACCCAAATAGGTTGGCTCAAGATAATGTAGTACTTTGTATTTTATACTTAATGTTTGGGGCTAATTTGTGCTAAAATAATTTTATGTCGGTAAATATGGAACAACATTGTGAATGTTTTGAAGTACCTGCGTCCATCAAAGAAGAACTTGCCAATTATTTATTACAATATAAAGGTTTTGACGAAGGAGATATAGAGTTTGATTTACCTCTAATAGTTGAAGTTGGGGGGCAAAGACTTATCTCTAATATAGATATTTTGGTTAAAGTAGATGGAAGGCCGGGTATGCTGGTCAAAATACGTGAGGGGTCGGTGGTTAGTAGAGAAAGAGGGGTTATTGCGGCGGCACGCTTGTTTTTCCCAGACTATATTATTCCGGTTTGTGTCCAAACCAATGGGGAACATTTTTCTATTTTAGATACGGTAACGAAAAGATTAATAGGTCAAAGCAAAGAGGATTTACCTTCTAAAGATAGGTTGAGGGCCAGGCTTCAAGGAGTGAAGAAGCTACCCCCCAAAAAACGCATTTTAGAAGAAAAAATACTTTATTTTTACGAAGCTCTGGGGTGACCTTCTTGTGATAAAGGGTAGAGGATCTACCCTAAGGCTTTGGGGCCCGATAAGGGGCTTAAATTTAACCAACGCGAAGGATAAGTTTGGCTTTAGCGAGACCTTGACCTCTGCCTTGTCAGGGGGCAGACGCTATCTTTTACCAATCATGGCGAGGCACGAAGTGCCGAAGCAATCTCACCGGGCCAGTGGAGCGCGATCGTCATGGTGAGACTAAAAAGATGTTAGGCAAGGGTTTCTAATATGCCAAGTTACTTAGAGTTATATTCTTCTGGAGAACTGACAGAAAGGGTAAAGAAATTGTGGGCTCGTTTGGAGAGTTGCGATCTCTGCCCTCACCGTTGTGCCGTGAATCGCTTAAAGGGGCAGAAGGGGTTCTGTAAAGTGGCCTTAGGGCCCATGATTTCCAGTTATGGTCCCCATTTTGGAGAAGAGGATCCCCTGGTGGGGGTTGGGGGGTCGGGTACGATATTTTTTACTTATTGTAATATGGCCTGTGTATACTGTCAGAACTGGGAGATAAGCCATTTAGGAGAAGGAGAAATAGTTTCTTCTGCTCAACTTGCCCGCATCATGTTGGCCTTGCAGGCCCGGGGATGTCACAATATAAATTTAGTTACCCCTACGCATCAGGTGCCTTTTATTGCCGAAGCCCTGAAACTTGCCATAGAACAGGGATTGTGTATCCCTGTGGTCTACAATTGTGGTGGTTACGAAAGCGTTGAGACTTTGCGGCTTTTGGAAGGCTTGGTAGATATTTACATGCCTGATTTTAAATACTGGGACGAAAAAGTCGCCCTTAAGTTGTCTAAGGTCCCCAATTACCCGGCGATAGCGCGTGAGGCCCTAAAAGAGATGCATCGTCAAGTAGGAGACCTGGTGCTCGATGAAAATGGTATTGCGCAAAAGGGTCTTATTGTACGCCACTTGGTATTACCTGGTGGGCTGGCCGGGACGAGACATATCCTAGAATGGGTGGCTAAAGAAATTTCCCCTTATACCTACGTAAACATTATGGATCAGTATCATCCCTGTGGAAGGGCCTGGGAATATCCACCTCTTGATCGGCCTCTTACTCCAGAGGAATATTCACAAGCCCTTGAAGCAGCCAAGAAGGCTGGTCTTAAGCGTTTGGATCAACGTCGTCCCAGGCGCATCCTCTGGCTTGATTTTTAATTACCTTATGGGCCGTATTTTTGCCGTAGGCGATATACACGGAAATTTAGATCCCTTAGAGGATCTCTTGGCAAAGATACCCTTGGATTGGGCAGATGATTACCTGGTTTTTTTGGGCGATTACATCGATCGTGGCCCAGAACCCAGATTAGTCCTTGATTTTTTGATGGCCCTTAAAGAAAAGCACCCTGACCGGGTAGTTTGTCTCTTGGGTAACCACGAATGGATGTTTTTGCGCTATTTAGAAGGCTACGGTAGAGAAATTTATCTCCTAAACGGTGGAGAAATTACTTTGGCTCAATTCTTAGAAGATGGTATAATCCATGTGCCTACAACATATATTTCCTTTTTGCGTACACTTTTACCTTATTGGGAGACAGACCGATATATTTTTGTACATGCAGGGCTCAGACCAGGCATACCCCTAAAAGACCAAACACTGAAAGACCTGCTATTTATTAGGGAAGAGTTTATCTATTCGGATTATGATTGGGGTAAATTAGTGATTTTTGCCCATACACCCTTTTTTGAACCTTTGGTTTCACCGAACAAAATAGGGATAGACACAGGTTGTGTATATGGTGGAGCCCTTACTGCCCTAGAATTGCCCCGGGTTTTATTCCACACCGTTTCTTGCAGGAGGTGATAAATGGTGCCTTATGATGATCGTCCTTCTTGGCGTGAGATAGATCGCCTACGCGATCGTTCTTCGCACACAAGAAGACCAAAAAAAGACCAGCCTGAATTGGAAAAGGCTCTAAATTCCAAGTGGTTAAAAGAGCGGTACCTCAAAGAGGTGGAAAAGCTGTTTTCCGGCAGGAAAGGGTCTGCAGAACACGATAAGGCCCTTAAGGCCATTCATCGGACTTATGGGACCACCCGCTTCAACACCACCGTGAGAAAATACGTTAAAGAATTTGGCTTGCCGGAAGATTGGGGGACGCTTATCCTCTTATTAGACGCCAAAGATGTAAGTATTGTGTGTCAGGCCTTAGAAGCCCTTAAAGGACTTTATCCCCAAAAGGGCCTAGTAGAGCGCCAGGGTTTTTTGAGCAAGGCCCGGGTTCTGGCCATGACTGCTCAGAAAGATGAAATAAGAGAAGCGGCGCAGGTGGTATTAGAAGAGTTGGGTGCATAATGTCTTTAGACCTACTGGTTGATGAATACCTTTCCACTCTTGCCGTGGAAAGGGGGTATTCTTCAAAGACTGTAGAGGCTTATGCCGTAGACTTAAAAGACTTTTTATCCTTTTTAGAAGGCCAGGGCGTTTTAGACCCTAAAGAGATTATTCCAGCCCATATTCTCTTATTCCTCAGCGACATGCGTAAACGGGGGTTGGTAGAAGAAACCATAGCGCGCAAACTTTCTGCCCTCAGGGGTTTTTTCTCTTTTTTGGTTTTAGAGCATGGGCTTTCCGAAAACCCTTTGACACTTATCGAAGGTCCACGCCCGCGGCGCAAAATCCCCCTGGTGCTTTCGGTGGAAGAGGTAAAAAGGCTCCTTGAGGCCCCCGATACTTCTTCCCCTTTGGGCCTTAGAGATCGTGCTATGCTTGAGTTGTGTTATTCTTCAGGCCTTCGTGTTTCTGAATTGGTAAGTCTTCTGGTGTTTGATACCAATATACAAGTGGGTTACGTAAAGGTAAGGGGTAAAGGGGCCAAGGAACGACTGGTGCCCATGGGAGAATACGCCAAAGAGGCCCTAGACCTCTATCTCAAAAAAGGTCGCCCCAGGCTTTTGCGTAACAATGACGAAGCCCACGTTTTTTTGAATAAAAGGGGTAGACCCCTTACTCGCCAACGTTTTTGGCAAATCATAAAGGAATACGCCCTTAAAGCTGGGTTGTCTTTTCGGATTACCCCTCATGTACTAAGACACTCTTTTGCCACACACCTGTTAGAAAGGGGAGCCGATCTACGGACAGTACAGATGCTTCTGGGCCATGCTTCTCTGTCCACCACCCAAATTTATACCCACGTGCAGGCGGAAACATTGCGGCGTGTTCATGCCCTCTACCATCCTAGGGGTTAGGATGTTTCTACTTTTACGGGTATTTTCAATATTTGTCCTACCTTTAAGCGGGTGCTTTTGAGACCGTTTAAGCGTATAATAGTCTTGGTGCTGATACGAAATTTGTGGGCAATGTGCCATAGACTATCCCCTCGACGGACTACATATTTGATAATCCTCTTATTAGAGGGAGGGGCTATGTATTTTATGCCTGCAGGGATTTTTAGGCGCTGGCCGGCCCTTATACGTCGAGGGTTAGATATATGATTGAGGCGCATTATGGCCAATACTGTGGTGTGGTAACGACGGGCCAGATGCGACAACGTCTCTCCACGGCGCAAGCGATGGTAAACGTAGTAACCGTGGGGAGGCAACCAAGGTTTGATCTGCCCTTTTTGGAGTAAGGCCATTAGCTTGGGACCATCTCCTTTAGGAACCTTGAGAACGTATTTTTGAGGGGTGATTCGGTAACGGAGCTCCGGATTGTATTCAGCCAAGACTTTGGGCTTTATTCCCAGTGCCTTAGCCAACGTTATGAGACGATATTGTTTGTTTACCGGTACTTCATCGTATTCTAAAGGCGGGTCAGGCTCAGGTAGTTTAAAACCATATTTTTGGGGATTTTTTATAATGTTTAAAACGGCCAAAAAACGGGGTACATAACGAGCTGTTTCTATGGGTAACCGTTGGTAAAGGTCCCAAAAATTATCTAAATAGTTGATTTTTTGGCGACGAATTACCCTCAATACAGTCCATTCGCCGCAGTTGTAGGCTGCTAGCACAGTGGTCCAGTCGCCAAAGATATTGTGTAATTCTTTAAGATAAGCAATGGCGGCCTTGGTAGACTTTTCGGGGTCAAGCCTTTCGTCTATCCAAGCATTTCGCTTGAGGCCAAACTTATACCCAGTTGAGGGGATAAACTGCCACAGCCCAAGGGCCCTGGCTCGCGAAAGGGCACGTACTTTAAAGCCACTTTCAATGAGTGGTAGCCAGGAGAGTTCTTCGGGGAGCCCCGCTTTCTTGAGGGCCTTAACAATCATGGGCCTGTAACGCCCAGAACGTTTATAAGCTTCTAAAAAGAATTTCCGTTCACAGGTCTGAAAGCGTTTTATTTCGGCCTGTACATAGCGGTTAATTACTAAGGGTATTTCTGAATAAGGTCCTTTTATACTGGTGTGACGCGAGGCGTATATTTCCAATATACGCTTGGCGATCATGAAGCGCAGGTCTTCTTTTTGTTGCGTTAATTCTGTCTCATCGTCGGTTTCTACCTTTAAGATAAGCTCGTAGGCCTGATCCAGGGCGTGCAGGGCCTCTTCGTCTTCTCCTTGGCTCCAAAGCTCTTGAGAAAGATTGTAGTATTCAAGGGCCATGTTGATAAGGTCTTGGGGGTTATCACTACTATTTTTGGGTATGGTAGACGATGCTTTAGGTTGGGTCTCCTGGAGGCTAGCTTTGGTCTCGGGGACCTTTTCTTCATTATCGAGATTGTCGTTGGAAATTTCTTGGGGGATAAGGTTATCAGAAGGAGGACAATCGTCTTCTAGCCTGGCCAATTTGGGAGAAGGATCCTTAGACTTTACAGGGGCTAATTTGTGCTGAGGGGCACAACCTCCTAATACAAAAGTTACCCATAAAAACAATATCCCAGAGAGGATATATCTATTCATAAAATATTCCTGCTCCACAAGTTTGAAGTATAAGGCTAGCTTTATAAAAAAAACTGTCAACCTCTCTGATAGGGAACCTAAAATTTTTATCGTTAAGTGACCGCAAAAAGTTTACAAATTCGGCAAAGTTTTATCTCAATTTTCCTTATGGCGTTCCTTTACCCCTTGCGCAAGCCCCAATCATGGTAAGCGTTTTGGTTCGTAATGACATAAAAACCGCAACGGCATCTCTTTTCTTTTTTTATTGTTGTTTTTATTGCGGGGGGCCGTTCTTTTGGTCATTGTTACAGGCAGGCAAGACCCGCCGTGGCGATCTCCTTAATTTCAAGTTTACCGATTTTTCCATCGATAAGAGTTTTTAATTTCCCGTTAAGGAGGGTCGGTATGAGGGGTTTTATGGGTAAGGTGAGGGTAACTTTGTTAGCGGTGGTGTTTAGCTTGTTTTTATTTTCCATGGCCTGGGCCAAGATGAATATTAATACGGCCTCGGTTGAAGAGTTGACAGGGCTTCCAGGGGTGGGAAAGACCGTGGCAGAACGCATAGTCTCTTATCGAGAGGCAAATGGGCCTTTTAAGTCTCCTGAAGACCTGATCAAGGTAAAAGGCATTGGCCAAAAGAAACTGGAAAAGATTTTACCGTTAATAACGGTGGAGTCCGAAGCAGAGACAAAATAATTAGGAGATTTTTAGGGCGTGGGTCAGGGGCTTTTTCCCTGGCTGACGCCTGGTTCAGGTGAGCAGCAGCGTACCCCTTTTTACCAGTTTTTTTCTGGTGATAGCCATTCTTCCTGCTGTTAATCCCTCTATGATAAGGCGGGGTGAGATAGCTTCGTCGGCTCTTAAGGGCCTCCTTGCGATGACCAGTGTGGGGTCATGGCGCGCGTTTTTTTATTTGCCATTGCGAGCACGCTTCCTTTTTCATGGTCATTGCGAGCGAACATAGTGAGCGAAGCAATCTTAGGCGAAGCAAGCCCGTCTAATATTTCTTGGCGGAAGACCGAAAAAGTGCTATGAAATTCTAACTTAAGTAAAAGAGGGTGGGGGAATGGCTAAGCTGGTAAATAAGCCCCTATTAAACGATACTTTCAATAAAGTCATTAAAGTATACCCTCAAACGCTCTGGCAAACAGGCAAAGAACGTCCGGAATACTACCTGGCCCTTCTTCTCGGGGATATTTTTGCCGTGTTATTAAGTGTCTTCCTAGCTGTTGTGGTTAGGTATGAGCTTGGAAAGGCCCTTCCTCAAGTACCTTTTTTATCTCTTTCCCAGGCCTGGCTAATTTTAAAAGATTTTTGGTGGTTGCTTTTGGTGGTGCCTTTTTGTCTTGGGTATTTGCGCACCTATGACCGGCGTCTTCCTTTCTGGGAGGAAACCCGCGAGGTCATAAAGGCCCTCATCCTCTCGTTTATCATTATTTATGCCCTTTTGGCCGTAAGAAAAAATGTCAACGAAGTGTCTCGTCTTTTGGTGGGCCTTTCTTTTATGTTTTCCTGCTTTTTAGTGCCCTGCTGCCGGTATTTTACCAAAAAAATTCTTTTTTCTTTT
>Ga0256840_1000771_pt1 | contig 32066 bp, 14 predicted proteins | sample 355202metaG_FD_185969 | JGI IMG/M metagenome (GOLD analysis project Ga0256840, IMG submission 185969) | Hydrothermal vent microbial communities from Mid Atlantic Ridge, Atlantic Ocean - 355-202 | ecosystem: Environmental > Aquatic > Marine > Hydrothermal vents | place: Atlantic Ocean: Mid...
AACCCATGAAAATAAAAAAGATACCATCGTCTCACTGCCGCAGGCAGGCACCTGGCCCGGCCCCCGGCCTCTGACCCCTGACCCCTGACACCTGGCCCCTGACACCTGGCCCCTGGCACCTGGCCCTGACACCTGGCACCTGGCACCTGACACCTGTCCCCTGGCCCCTGGCACCTGACACCTGACACCTGACAAAGCACCATCTCCCGTCCGCCCGACCCGGAGTCTGCCCGCCTCCGGGTTTTTTTTTGACATCCGCCGGAAATCCAGTTAAGAAGAAAGCTGTAAAAAAGAGGTGTTACCTGACCGGACCGAACCGGGTCTCCGCTGGCCACGCCTCTGCAGCCCTCCCGCCACCGGCAGAGAACCTCCGCGTGAACCCCTGATTTCGCAGACTATCCGATGCAACAGCTCGCTGACCTGCAACAGGAAATTCCCTCCAATAAATTCTATGCCCCCAGGATTGACGACAGCAGCAATCTCTTTCGCTCGGACCTCATCAACAAGACGCTTGCCGCCTCCGGCCTCAACAAGAAGATCATCGTCATCGAGGCGCAGGCCGGCCAGGGCAAATCGACCCTTGCCGCCCAGTTTCTCCGCCACCACCATCTCCGTTTCGCCTGGTACCAGATGGGGCCGGAAGATGGAGACCCGGTCCTTTTGCTTTCCGCCCTGATCGCCAATCTCTGCAAGCGGCTTCCCGGTTTCGAGCTGCCGCAGCTCACCCGCATCCTGCACCAGGGGGAGATAGGCCCCCTGGACATCAGGCGCTGCGCCAACATCCTCCTCGGCGACCTGGACCGGTTTCTTGCCGGCGACTTCTACCTTGTCTTCGACGATGTCCACCTGGTGGAGGAGGCGCCCCTGACCAACAGCCTCCTTGCCCACCTGCTCGACACATCGCCTCCCCATCTCCACATCCTCCTCACCAGCCGCAGGCCCCTGAGCATCAACTCCAAGACCCTGCGTTTCAGCTCCGATGTCTGCTACCTCAACAATGACAACCTGCGCCTCTCCGTCCAGGAGGTGGAGCACCTGTTCACCAGGGTCCTCAGGCAGCAGATATCCCGCCGGGATGCCGAAGAGATCCGGCGACGTACCGGCGGCTGGATCATGGGCATCCTCCTGGCCGCCTGTCCCGTGCCGGGCGCGGCAACCGCCGCCACACGCCGGCAGGCCTCGTCCGACCGCCTGCCGGCCAGCCTCACCGCCGGCCAGATGCTCGACTACTTCCGGGAAGAGATCCTGATCCACATCCCGCAGGCCATGCACGAGCCCCTGCTCAGGCTCTCCTTTCTCGACGATATCCCGGTGGAGCTGGCCGTGCGCATCACCGGCAGGGAAGACATGGGCCAGGCCCTCACCGACATGATGCTGGCCAACTTCTTCGTCTATCCCCTGGACGACAACCATACGGTCTTCCGCCTCCACCACCTGTTCCAGGAATTTCTCCAGTACCAGGCCGGAACGACCATGGATCCCGACGAAATCAGGCGGGTCCACCGCCAGGCGGCGCAATACTACATGAAAAGAGGATTCACCGAAAAGGCGCTCACCTGCCACCGGGCAGAGGGCGACCTGGCGGCGGTGGAAGAGATCCTCCGCCGGGAAGGACTGCTGCTGCTGGCCAGGAACCGCACCGTGACCCTGCTGACCCTGCTCCAGTCCATCCCGGAGCAGGACCTGCTGCGCCATCCCTGGCTGGCACTCTTTGCCGGCCTGGTCTTTTCCGAGTTCTTTCCCCGGCGGATCCTGCCCCTGCTGGAGGCGGCGCAAAAGCGGTTCGCCGACCAGGGCGAGGAGATCGGCGAGCTGCTGGCCCTGGCCCACACCGTCTATTTCCATTTCGTGGTCTCGGGGCTCTATCACACCGGCTCGCTGCTTCTCAGGCGCGCCGAGGAACTCTTTGCCGGGAACCGCGAACAGATGCCCCTTCATGCCGCCATCATGGTGGCGCGCAACCTGGCGGCCGGCTACTGTTTCTTCATCGCCGACCTGCACCAGGCCCGCGAGTATGCGGAGATGGCCCGCAGCCTCTCCTCCAGCCACAATATCCGCAACAGCCTCGCCTCCACCCTGTTCGTCCTCGGCTACGCCGAGGCCATGACCGGTCATCCGAACCAGGCCCTCCAGGAAATCGAGCAGAGTTATCCCCTGCTGCACGACCCCTTTGTCGGGACCTCCAACAAGCTCTCCCTGCGGGTCCTGCACCTGAACTGCCTGGCCCAGTTCGGCGACGACATCAACTTCGATCGCCACCGGAAGATGCTCCGCGATGCCATCGATCCGCAGGTGGTCCGGCAGACCTTTGCCCACCCCTATCTCTACATCTGGGCCTGCACCTGTCTGATCGGCAGGGGCAGGCTGGACAAGGCGGCCGAGCTGCTCCGGCAGGGCAACCGCCTCTCGCCCCCCTTTGCCAGTCCGCACATGCACAGCCAGCTCCTCCAATGGCAGGCCTATATCCACGCCCTGCAGGGTGCTGCCGACGCGGCACGGGCCGAGATCCAGGAGGCCGGACAACTCCGGGCCCGGGCAGGAGGCCACTACTATGCCATCTTCTACAACATCATCGCCGGAGCGACCCATGCCCGCCTGGGTGACCTGGAGGAGGCAGACGCCCTGCTCACGGCGGGGATAGAGAAGGCAGGCCAGATGCCCTCGGACTATCTCCTCGCCACCGGCCTGCTCCACCGCGCCTGGCTGCGCCTCAGGCAGCAGGATGAGGCGGCCATGCAAGAGGACCTCGGCCGGGGGCTCGCCCTGATGGAGCGCAACGGCTTCACCTTTTTCTGGAGCTGGGAACCCGGTTTCATGCGCGAACTCCTGGTCCATGGCGCCGCAGCGGGCCAAGCGCCCTTTGCCGACCGGCTGGCCAGGAAACGACTGGAGCTGTTTTTCGACGACACCAATACTCCCTGCCCGGTCCTTTCCATCTCGCTGCTGGGAGGGCTGCGCGTTACCCACGGCAGCAGGCTGCTGCTGACCAGTGACGACTTCACCCCGGCGCAGCGCCACATGCTCAGCCTGATCCTGGCCAGCAACGGCCTCCAGATCAGCCAGGAGGCCATCCAGGCGGAGCTGTGGCCGCAAAGCCCGCCGGAGAAGACCCGCTCCAAGCTGGATACCCTGGTGATGCGGCTGCGCAGGGTCCTGGCCACTGTCCTGCCGGTGTCGGCAAAAAACTATCTCACAGTCCAGCGGGGGATCCTCAGCCTGAAAAACTGCCGGATCGACGGGGTAGAATTCAGCCGCCTGGCGCAGCAGGGCCTGGCACTGGTCCGGGAGGAGAAATACTGGCTGGCGGACAACACCTTCCACAGGGCCATGGCCCTGTGGCACGGTCCGCCGGGATCGGACGACCTGCTGAGTACACGTATGGATGCATACAGCGACCGGCTTCTGGCCCTGCTTTCCAGGATGGGGCACACCTGGGCCGTCATCCTGGCGGAATCAGACCGAACCGATGAGGCCATCGAGGTGCTGACCAGGATACTGCAGTTCAACAGGATGGAGGACCGGCTGATCTCGCTCCTCTACACCCTCTTCCTGCGCACCGGCAACATGCTCAAGGCCAGGGAGCTGCTCGGCCAGTACCGGCAGACCCTCCGTGACCAGGGCTTCCCGGAAGAAGAGGTCGACGACCTCCTCTTCCGTATCGCCTCCTCCGCACCCTGAACTGTTACGTACTTTCGTTACGTACTTTCACATTCCCGGCATGGCCGGACCGGAACCGCCTCCTTCGTCCCTGGCCGCCTTTTTCGCCTCCTCCCCGGCCATGGCCGCCAGGCCGGCGGCAGCCCCGAGTTCGGCGATCTTCTTTTTCTCTTCCTCCCTGGTGCTGTCCGGGCGGGACCTGTCTTCGTCCTGCGGCAGCTCGACGATCACCTTGCGGTGGGCGTAGTGGATTCCCTGGGCGGCCAGGGCCTCGGTGATCCGGCGGTAGGCCTCCCTGCGGATAACGAAATGGGTGCCCGGCTTGGCCGTGAACTTGACCCGGATCACCATCACCGAATTGGTGATCTCGCGGACCCCCTGCGACTTGACGGGCCGGATGAAATCATCACCGAACTCGGGATCCTCCAGCATGGCGCGGCCCACCTTCTTGATGATCTTGCGGACCTTGTCGATGTCGGTGTCATAGGGAAATTCCAGGTTGAACTTGACCACGATACCGCCGCGCATGAAGTTGGTGATGGAGCCGAGCTCGCTGTAGGGTACGATCTGGAGCATTCCCCGGTGGTGGCGGAGCATGACGTTACGCAGGGTGATGGCCTCCACCGAGCCCGAGACCGATCCGGCCTGCAGGTATTCGCCCACCCGGAAGGCATCGTCGAGCAGGTAGAAGAATCCGGAAAACACGTCGCTGACCAGTTTCTGGGCGCCGAAGCCGATGGCCAGGCCGACCACGCCGGCGCCGGCCAGCAGTGGCCCGATATCGACGCCGATGGAGGACAGCACGATCAGCGTCACCATCACCACCAGCACCGTGCCGATGAACTTGCGGACCATGGGCAGCAGGGTGTAGCTGCGCCCCCGGGTGGCGGCCGCGCCCCACTCGTCGTCCTGCTCCTCGTTCTCCTTCTCTTCCGGCGTCGCCTCGATGATCTTCTGCTCGATATAGGACGAGACCACCCGCCAGAAGACCAGGGCCAGGGCCAGGGTGACCAGGATATTGAAGACCGCCCTGGTGATCTGCAGGGAATAGGGGATGGTATAGCCCCAGGCACTGAGCACCCACAACCCCAGGGCGAGGAGGATGATCACCCGGACCGCCTGGCGGACGCGGGCCACCAGGTTCTGCTCCTTGAGCTCCATCTCCCGGATCTCTTGTTCCGCAGTCTCGCCGTCCGCCTGCTGCGGCACCGGGTAGATGCGCAGGGTGGCGATGGTGACCCGGATCACCCAGCCGGCCAGGGCGTCGAGGATGAAAAAGAGCGGCACGATGAGCAGGCTGAGAAGAAAGGCGCCATCCTCCTCGCCGCCGCTGACAAAACGGAAGACCAGCATCCCCCAGACCATGAACAGGTAGAGCAGGGCCGGGATATGCCAGAGGGCGGCCATCTCCTCGCGCAGCCACCGGCTGTCCTCTCCGGCCCGGCTGCGGCCGCGGATGGCCCCGGCCACCCGGCGGCGGAGCGCCAGGACCATGGCGGCCAGGAGGAGGAGAAGCAGGGTGCCGAGGAACAGCCCGACGAGCACCACGCTCTCCTCCTGTACCTGCAGCACCTGCATCAGGGCCAGAAATTCCAGGCCGGCGAGGATGTAGGTAGCAAGGAAGAGCACGGCCCGGTGGGCTGCTGCTGCCGTGGCATCGGAGAGCGGCAGCAGCCTGAGGCGTGCATTGCGGGGTGAAAAGAGCAGACCGGAGAGAAGACCGGCCAGCCGAACCCCGACAAGAATGATCAGCAGGGCCATGAAGAGGAGACGGATGGACTCGAGCCGGTTGATATCCAGCCAGAGGAAAACAAAGACCGCAACGGCGGCAAAGACCGTGACCCGGACCAGGGTTGGGACGGCCGCCATCACCGCGGCCCAGAAACGGACCCGCCCCTCCAGCTCCGGAACGGGCGTCCGGGTGAGGCGGCGGGTTATCCTGCCCACAAGGGCGGCGACAAGCAGTTCGGCGACAAGCGCGAGCAAAAACAGCAGCCCGATCATGCCGATGTTGTGCCATGCCGACTCCAGGCTGGCATTGTCGGCGAACCGCCGCACCATCCAGGAGAGATCGTCGGGCAGGGCGCCGGCATGCCGCCACAGACGCTCCAGCATCCGCCCCATGTCCTCGCCGCTGCCGCCGCTATCCATCAGGCGCAGCCATCGGGCCAGCAGGCCCACCGGTCCGCTGACACCCGCTTTTCCCGAGGTCTGCGCACGAGCCTCCTCCTGAAGGCGGGCCAGCAGCATGCTGCGCACCTGTTCGTCGGTCAGGGTGGCCAGGACAGCGTCGGCCTGATCCGTTGACACAGGTTTTCCGACCCCAACCTCCCCTGTACCGGCGGCCATCACCGTGGGGGGTATCACCACGGACAGAACAAGGCCGGCCGCCAGCATGACCAGGAGAGCCGCCAGCCACTGCGCGCCCCCTTCTCCCCTCCTTTGCCCGAATCTCTGCATACCCGCTTCCTCTGTCCGGTATGGGTGATGGGCTTTTTACGAGTCCATCAGCCTGTAACGAATTACCGTTATTCCAACCTGTTCTCCACGAGAACATCCTGATACATGAACCTGCCTGCCTGGCATACAGTACCACACATCCTTTCCCGGCGTCATGCTCTTCTCTCCCCCCCGGCCCCGCCGGAGGTCCCCCTGCTCCGCCATCGGTATACCAGGGAGACAAGTGCCACCGTCACGAGCAGGTACCAGGGAAACCAGCCGATGGATTCCCGGAACGCCTCGTTTTCCACCAGGGTACGGACGGCGCCGGGATGCAGTGCCTCCTGCCGGTGGCGGAGACGGACGATCAGGGCCGCGTAGAGAAGGCCGATCAGGCCATAGGCCCCGTTGAAGGCCAGTCCCTTGAAACTGAGGACCGTGGCCCGCTGCCCGGAATCGGCAATGGCGTTGAGGTAATGGCTGGTGAAAAAGGAGGTGAACATCATGGCCACAAAGACGAGCATCATGGGCAGCAGGCCCAGCCAGGGGATAAAGAGGGTCAGCCCCCAGACCGCGGCCAAGGCAACGCCGCCGACCAGGCACAGGTTGCGGCCCGGACTGTTCCCGGCGACCATGGCGCGGGCGATCCGTGGCACCACCAGACCAAGAAGGGCCACGGCAGAGCCGATGAGGCCGAAACTGGCATCGGGCAGGCCGATGAGACGGAAATACTGGCTGGTCATGGTCACCAGCATACGCAGTACATGGTCAAAGGCCATGCCGAACAGGATCACGGCCATGGCAAAAGGGGTCTGCAGGATCCACTGGCCGGCGGCAAGCGTGATCCGGAAGGCCTGGCCGACCCTGGCCAGGGAACCGCCCGGCAGGATGTCGGGTGCGGCAGGTTTCGGGTCCCGCATGCCCAGGGTGGCACCACAGGCCAGCAGGGCAAGAAGCAGGGTCAGGTAGACCGGAAATCGCATGGTGGTCTGCTGGCCGAGCTCGACACTTAAGCCCAGCCAGTGAAGTGTTCTGTTGACGATTCCGGGATCGTAGACAGCAGCGCCCACGGTCATGGCCACCAGGTAGCCTGCGTGCTGCATCCGCATCTGGATATCGAGGACCCGCGGCCAGTCCCCGGGATCACCCTGGCTGACCAGGGTATCGTAGGCCATGGCCTCGTCGGCACCACTGGCCATGGCCTCGGCAAGGCCGCTCAGGATCCTGTTGACGAGAAAAACGCTGAAAACAAAGGTCGGATTGCCCAGGGGGACGAAGGCGATCAGTCCCATCTCCGCCACCATGCAGAACGAGGTGGTGACCAGCAGACGGCGGCGGCCGATGAGATCGGCCAGGGCACCGGACGGGATCTCGGCAAGAACAATGGTGAAGGCCCAGACCGTGTTGAGGAGGGAAAACTGCTCGATACTGAGGCCGTAATCAAGGAAGAGGATCGTGAAGACGGGATAATAGAACCTGGCATTGAAAAAGACCCGGAAGGCGATGAAACGACGGACATTGGCCAGGGCGAAGGGGGAAGGAGGCTGTTTCTGCATGGCTACATCATGCGGTGCCACCCGCGGCTTGTCAAGCCCTATCCGTCGGCAACCGCTGATGGCGGCCCGGCCGCGCAGCCGGGAAAAATTCTCGTCTGCGGCGCCATTGTGTGGTAGGATTTGCGGTATTGTTCCCTAACCACTTCCGATCACGTGCAATACAATATCGTGGAGAATTCTTCCCAAGCCAGCCGCGACTACACGGTCTGTCCCGGCTGCGATCTGCTCCTGGAACGGATCGCGGCCGCCTCCGACCACAGCGCGGTCTGCCCGCGCTGCGGCAGCCGCCTCTACCGTGCCCGGCGTGACTCGGTGAACAAGACGCTGGCCCTCAGCCTCACCGGCCTGCTGCTCTACGTGCCGGCCAACTTCACGACCCTGCTCACCTTCGATGTCCTGGGAACGCCGAGCAGCACCACCCTTTTCGCCAGCACCCTGAGCATGTTCGCCCAGGGCCAGTTCGTCGTCGGCACGGTGGTGGTGCTCACCGGCCTGGTCTTTCCCCTCCTGACCCTGTCCCTGCTGTTCACGGTCAGCCTCGGCCTCCATCTCCGGCGGCGGATCCCCTGCATGCCCACCATGCTCCGCTGGTATCACCATCTTACCGAATGGGCCATGGAGGATGTCTACCTGATCGGTGTCTTTGTCACCATCATCAAGATGAGCCACATGGCGACCATCGAGGCGAATACCGGCCTCTACTGCTTCATCGCCCTGGTGCTGGTCACCATCGCTTCCCAGTCGGCGATCGATTTTCCCCTCTTCTGGTCGCGCATGGAGCCGGATGCTCCGCCCCCTCCACCGGCCCCGGACGTAGAGACGGCCATGGAGGCGGGCCTGATGGTCTGCCACACCTGCCGCCGGATCGCGGCTGTCGGGGATGAGGCGGGCAAGGTTTTCTGTCCGCGCTGCGGCGAGCAGCTCCACTTCAGGAAACCCGAGAGCGTCGGCCGGACCTGGGCCCTGGTCCTCACCGCGGTCATCTTCACCTTTCCCGCCAACCTGCTGCCGATCATGGAGGTGGAGTACATGGGCGTGCCGGACCGGAGCACCATCATGGACGGCATCATCTACTTCTTCCACGAGGGGTCCTACGGCATCGGCGCCATCATCCTCACCGCCTCCATCCTGGTGCCCATGTTCAAGATCCTGGGCCTGGCCCTGATCCTGCTCTCCATCCATTTCCGCCGGCAGGGCTGGCTGCGGCACAAGGCCATGATGTTCCGCTTCATCCAGTTCATCGGCCGCTGGTCCATGCTCGATATCTTTGTCATCGCCCTCCTCTGTGCCCTGGTCCGTTTCGGCTACCTGTCCACGGTCAACGTGGCGCCGGCGGCCTTCTACTTCACCGGCGTGGTGCTGGCCACCATGTTCTCTGCCATCAATTTCGATCCGCGCCTGCTGTGGGATGATGCGGTCACGCCGGTCGTAAGGGAATACAACCATGCAACAGCCAGATCTTCATAGAAAACGGGGCCTGTCCCCCATCTGGATCCTGCCGCTGGTGGCGCTCTGCATCGGCGCCTGGCTCCTGTACACCAGCTACCGGGACGCCGGTATCGAGATCACGGTCCATTTTGCCAGTGCCGAGGGTATCACCGCCGGCAAGACCCGGGTCATCTACCGGGGCATTCCGGTGGGCCTGGTCAAGAAGGTGGAGATCAACCAGGACCTGGAGGGCGTGGACCTGATCATCGAGATGAAAAAAGAGACCCGCAAGGGGTTGGTGCAGGACACCCGGTTCTGGATCGTACGACCCGAGATCTCGGCCGGCAGGATCTCGGGCCTGGAGACCCTGTTCTCCGGCGCCTACATCGGGGTGCGCAAGGGCAAATCCACGGTCCCCGCCACCACCTTCGAGGGGTTGCCCGAGCCGCCGCCCCTGGTCGAGGACCGGCCCGGCCTGCGGATCACCCTGATAGCCGACTCCCTCTACTCCCTGCAGAAGGGCTCCTACGTCTATGCAAGGAACCTGCAGATCGGCCACGTGGAGAACTACAGGCTGAACGAGAACAACAAGATCGTCCTCTCCCTCTACATCAAAAAGGAATTCAGCCACCTGATCCGGCAGGGAACCCGGTTCTGGAACGCCTCCGGCCTCTCCATCAACGGTGACCTGCAACGGGGCCTCACCGTCAATATCGAATCCCTGGCCTCCCTGATCTACGGCGGCATCACCTGTGCCACGCCACCGGCCCTTGCCGACAGCCCGCCGGCGGAGCAGAATCAGCAGTTCACCCTGTACAAGGACTTCGAGGCCGCCGAGTACGGCATTCCCATGACCCTGCAACTCGCCTCGGGCGAGGGCATCGTTCCGGGCAAGACCAAGGTCATGTTCCGTGGCCTCAAGGCGGGCGTGGTCAAGGAACTCAACATCAACCGCGACAAGTTCCACACGGTCACGGCCACGGTCCTCCTCGATCCGAGGGCCAAGGTGATTCTCCGCAAGGGGACCCGGTTCTGGGTGGTGCGCCCCCGGTTCTCCGTCGACGGTATCCGGAACCTGAGCGCCCTGATCACCGGCCCCTACATCACCTTCGAGGTCGGCGACGGCCCGTTCCAGGACCATTTCGTGGTCCAGCAGAATCCCCTGCCGCGGCCCACCCTGCGGGAAGGCTCCCGCTTCACCCTGACCGCCAGGGACTCGGGCTCCCTTGAGCCGGGGGCGCCGGTCCTCTACCGCAAGATGCCGGTGGGCGAGATCACCAACATCGCCCTGACCCCGGACGGCAAAGCGGTACAGACAACGATCCTCATCTACCAGCCCTATGTCCACCTGGTGCACCGGGACTCGGTGTTCTGGAACGTCTCCGGTGTCCGGATCCACGCCACCCTGCCCGAGGTGGAGATCAGTCTCTCCTCGGTGCGCAGCCTGCTGGTGGGCGGCATCGCCTTTCTCAGCCCGGCCCTGACCGGCAAAAAACAGGCAGTGCCGGCCACCGCCGGGACCGGGTTCACCCTCTACAGCAGCTACTCCAAGGCCGTGGACTCGGTGCCGGCCCTGCAGCCCGCCGGCATGCTGGTCCGCCTCAGGGCGGAGAAGATGCCGGTGCTGGGGATCGCGGCACCGGTCTACTACAACAACATCAAGGTGGGCGAGGTGCGCGGGTTCCGGCTGGCCAGGAACCGGCACGACGGCATGATCGATGTCTTCATCGCTGAAAAATACCGGGACCTGGTCAACACCACGACCCGTTTCTACAACTTCTCCGGCTTCACCCTCGATGCGAGCCTGCAGCAGTTCCGGCTGGCCAGCGGGCCGCTCAAGACCCTCTTGCTCGGCGGCATCTCATTCATCACCCCCGGAGAAGGCAAAAAACCCGGCAGGCAGCAGATCTTCACCCTCTACGAGGATCTTGAGGCGGCCAGGAACGCCGATGCCGTGCGCCTGACCCTGCACCTCAACAGCGGTGCCGGGATCGTCAGGGGAACGAAGATCAAATACCAGGGGATTGTCATCGGCAAGATCACCAGGGTCTGGTTCGACAACGACCTGGAACATGTCCTGGCCGAGGCACGGGTGAAGAAAAAAACCGCCCGCCTCTTCACCGACCACTCCATCCTCTGGCTGGTGGAGCCGCAGCTCGGCATCTCCGGGGCAAAACATCTCGAGACCATCCTCACCGGACCCTACATCACCCTCAGCCCGGGGCCGGGAGAACCGGTGACCGAGCTCACCGTCCAGGCCAGGGCAAACGCTGTCACCCCGGCCGCCGGCCTCAACCTGGTGCTGGAGACACCGCGCCTCGGCTCCCTCAGGCGGGGGAGCCCGGTCTACTATCGCCAGATCCCGGTGGGACGGGTCAGGGACTTTGCCCTGGCACCCGACGGCCGGAAGGTCCTGGTGCACGTCCATATCGAGCCCGGTTACGACCGGCTGGTCTACACGGGGACGAAATTCTGGAATGTCAGCGGCGTGGAGATCTCGGCCGGCCTGTTCAGCGGCCTGGACATCGATACCGAGTCCATGGAGGCCCTGCTCACCGGCGGTATCGCCTTTGCCACCCCGGAGGGGAAGAAGATGGGCCGGCCGGCCCGGGACAATGACCGCTTTGTGCTGTATGCCCGGGCCAGGGACCGGTGGCGGCAGTGGCAACCCGAGCTGCCCTGGCGGCAGGCGGCCGGGACCAGGGCCGGAGAACCGCGGGAGAGACAATAGGCGGCCGCGAGCGCGGACTCCCGATGGCGTGCTGCTGAACGTTACCCTGCTTTGCCGGGGCCGGCCTCAGCGCCCCGGGACCTCCCGGCCTGCCCGCGCCAGGATCTCGCGCACCTGCCCGGCCAGGTAACTGCTCTCCACCGGCTTGGCGAGGATCTTCCGGATCCCGTGGCGGCCGGCCTCCTCTTCCGAGAGGATGTCGCCATAGCCGGTGCAGAGGATCAGGGGCAGGTCGGGCCGCAGGGCCCGGACCTCCTCTGCCAGCTGGATGCCGGTGAGCCCGGGCATGGTCTGGTCCGTGATCACCAGGTCATACGTTGCCGGTCCGGCACGCAGGAGTTCCAGTGCTCCGGTGCCGGAACCTGCCGTGGTCACGGTATAGCCGAGCTGCTCCAGGATATCGCGCTGCAGTTCCACCAGGGTCGGCTCGTCGTCCACCACCAGGATATGGCCGCTGTCTCCGGCCCGGTCCGCAGGCTTCTCCTCCGCCGGCGCCCTGTCCACAACCGGGAAATAGACCCGAAAGGTCGTGCCCCGGCCGGGCGTGCTTTCCACCCGGATCATGCCGCCACCCCCCTGGACAATGCCGTGGACCAGGGCCAGCCCCATGCCGGAGCCCTCGCCCAGTTGCCTGGTGGTGAAGTAGGGTTCAAAGATATGCTCCAGCACATCGGCCTCCATGCCCCGGCCCGTGTCGGCGATGCGCAGTTCCACATAGGGGCCGGCCTCCCGGCCGGGATCGACTTCGCTCTCCGTCAGGCAGCGGCGGCAGAGTGCAACGGAAAGGATCCCCTCCTCTTCCATGGCATGGAAGGCATTGGTGCAGAGGTTGACCACCACCTGCTGCACGGCAGAGGGATTGGCCATGACCATGCCGCAGTCCTCCTCCGCCTGGAGCCGCATCTCGATGGTGGCGGGCAGGGATGCCCGCAGCAGCTTCAGGGATTCCCTGACCACCGGACCGATGGAGAGCGGAAAACGGACACTGTCCCCCTTGCTGGAAAAGGTCAGGACCTGGCGGACCAGGTCCCTGGCCCTGTTGGCGGCGTCGACGACCTGCTGCAGGTATCCGGCCGACCGGCTTTCCGGCTCCACCTGCATCAGGGTCAACTGGGAAAAGCCGAGGATAGCAGCAAGAATGTTGTTGAAATCATGCGCAATGCCTTCGGCCAGGGTACCGATGGCCTCCATCTTGCCCGCATGAATGAGCCTGTCTTCGAGCTGTTTCTTCTCCGTGATGTCCTTGGCGATGTGGACAAGGAACCGCATCTCTCCCTTGTCATCCAGGATGGGCGCGGAAGAGACCTGAAAGATCCTGCCCAGGGTTTCATGCTCGATGGTGCCCCAGTGGTCCCGGCGATCGCGGATCGTCTCCAGGGCCGGGCAGCCCGGACAGGGTTCGTCACAGCCGCGGAAGAGCCGGTAGCATTTCTGTCGCGTCACCTCTTCCGGCTCCAGGTCGAACAGTGCCCCGGCCGCCCGGTTGGCGCGGACGATCCGCATGTCACGGTCCTGGATGGTGACGATGTCGCTGATGGCGTCGAATATCTTGCGCCATTCCCGTTCCGCCGCCACCAGGGCCTGCTCTGCCTCGACCCGGCCGGTGATATCCTCGATCAGTCCCTGGAAACAAGTGACCGTTCCGTCGCTGTCCCGCCGGATACAGGTATGATCCGAGACCCAGCGGATGCCACCGTCGCGGCAAGTGACCCGGTAGGGCTGATGGACGAAGGTGGTGCAGGCCGGATCGGCGACATGCTCCTCCACCTCCCGCCGGACCCGCTCCAGGTCCTCTTCGGCAATGACATGGGTATAGAGGACACGGCCGGCCAGGAAATCGTCGGCCGAGTAGCCCAGGGGGTTCTCGGCATTGGCGGAAACGAACTCCACCGGCCAGTCGGCGCTGTTGCGCCAGCGGAAGGCGACCACCGGCCCGGTGTTGATGATCTCGTAGGCCTCCCGGAGCGACTCCTCGGCCTGCCTGCGCTCGCTGATGTCGCGGACCATCCAGAGATAGGCGGCCTCGTCGTCCATGTACACCGGCCCCATGCTGATCTCCACCGGGAACAGGGAACCGTCCCGGCGCCGCTGCAGGGACTCCATGGTGATCCGCCCGCCCAGTGGCACGGCCGCCAGTTTCCTGGCCGGCACCATCCGGCCGGCCGGACCGAAATCGATATCCGTGATCCGCAGCCGCAGGAGTTCCTGGCGGTCATAGCCGAGAACGCCGCAGGTCTGCCGGTTCACCTCGAGCAGTCGCCCCTCCCCATCCAGGACCAGGATCGGGTCCATGGCCTGGTCGAACAGGCAGCGGAACCGTCGCTCGCTCTTTTCCAGGAGCGCCTGCTGCCGGAGCAGGTTGAGGCTGGTGAGTCCTTCCCGGGCCAGCATTTCCGCCATCCCGGTCAGCAGGTCGAGACGCCGCCTGAATTCCCTTTCCGGGACCACCGGCACCTCGGCCAGGGCAGCCAGGTAGGCCTGTTCATCGAAATCGTATCGGCGTGCCTGGGCCCGGAACCGCTCGCGGACCCGGTCATCCACCGGCCCGGTGAGGACCTGGCCGGTGAAAACATTGGCCAGGTGGTGGCCGTCCACGACGATGGGTGCGGAGCCGTCCACCAGGCCGTGGGGGCACCGGTAGATGGCATGGCTGGCGCCCCGGGTGATCTCGTGGCGCAGGTAGGTGTCGCTCTCGACGCAATACCGGCAGGCAACCGGATGCCGGCGATGGAAATCGAGACAGATCCGCTGCCAGCCGGTGGCGGTGAGAAAATTTCCCTCCAGGTCGATGACCGCGGACGGTATGCCGGCGCTGTCATAGAGGGAATCGAGCAGGGCCTGGAATGCCTCCAGGTCAACCAGGTCGGAGAGGCTATGGGGAAAGGTGTCCGTCAATCGGATCTCCGGTGGCGAGAGGGGAAAATTTCGTTACAGTTCAACGTAGCTGCCGGGACTTCTGTAAAAGTTCAGCAGTGCACCAGCTGTGCGTGATCGTGGCCAGCCGCGAGCGCGTGCAGGTAGGCGCGGACTCCGGATGGCGTGCTGCCGAACTTTTCCATGAATGGTTACCAGAAGCATAGCACAAGTCCGGGCGAATCCCAAACCGTTGCCTGCGGGAGACGAAAAAAAAGCCCGGAACGTGGACCCTGTCATCTGCCCCGAACCTTCCGGTTCAACTGTGACCGCTTACAGAAACGAGATTGAAAAGTCGTGACGTTGCATACCCTGTGATCAGTTACCTTCAGCTCTGCGGAATCTCCGGACGGAAAAAGCGCAGACGGTTGGCGTTGCTGACCACGGTCACCGAGGAGAGCGCCATGGCGGCGCTGGCGAACATGGGATGGAGAAGCCAGCCGGTGAAGGGATAGAAGACACCGGCGGCCAGCGGGATGCCGAGGGCATTGTAGATAAAGGCGCCGAACAGGTTCTGCTTGATGTTGCGGATCACGGCCCGGGACAGGGCAATGGCCACCGGCACATGGGTGAGAGAATCGCCGGCCAGGGTGATGTCGGCGTTGTCAATGGCCACGTCGGTGCCCGAGCCGATGGCAAAGCCGGTGTCGGCCAGGGCCAGGGCCGGGGCGTCGTTGACCCCGTCGCCCACCATGCCGACCCGGTGGCCCTGTTCCTGGAGGGTCCGGACCACGTCGAGCTTCTCCTCGGGCAGGAGCTCGCTGTGCACCTCGGCAATCCCCAGCTCGGCGGCCACGGCCCGGGCCGTCCGTTCAGCGTCACCGGTACACATCACCACCTGCACGCCCTGGCGCTGCAGGGCCCTGACCGCAGCGGCCGAATCATGCCGCACCGGATCCTTCAGGATCAGCAGGCCCAGGACCTGCTCCTGGTCGGCGAGCCAGATCGGCGTGCCAGCGGCAGCGGCATGCCGGTCGGCGGCGGCCGGCAGATCCCGGTCCAGTTCCAGCCCCTGGTCGGTGATGAAGTGGCGGTTGCCGAGGAAATAGCGCCGCTCCCCGGCCACACCCTGCACGCCCCGGCCCGGCACAGAGGAAAAACCGGCAAGAGCGGCCGGCTCCAGCCCCCTGTCCCGGCAGGAGGCCAGCACGGCCTCGGCCAGGGGGTGCTCCGAGGAGACCTCCAGGCCGGCGGCCAGTTGCAGGATCCGGTCCCCGTCCATGGTCGCGGCCGGTTCGATCCCGGTCACCTCGGGCCGGCCCATGGTCAGGGTGCCGGTCTTGTCCACCACCAGGCGGGTCAGGCGGGAGGCGGACTGGAGGGCGTCGCTGTTGGAGATCAGGATATTGAGCTGTGCCGCCCGGGTGGTGCCGACCATGATGGCGATGGGCGTGGCCAGACCCAGGGCGCAGGGACAGGCGATGACCAGCACGGCGATTCCCGTGGTCAGGGCGTGGGCCAGGCGCGGCTCCGGTCCTGCCAGCAGCCAGGTGATGAAGGTGAGGATGGAGATGCAGATGACCGTGGGCACGAACACGCCGGCCACCCGGTCCGCCAGCCTGCCGATGGCCGGCTTGGAGAGCTGGGCGTTCCTGACCATGGTGATGATCCGGGCCAGGGTGGTCTCCGAGCCGAGCCTGGTCACCCGCAGGGTGAAGGCGCCGGAGCGATTCATGGTGCCGCCGGTCACCGTGTCACCCTCGCCCTTCTCCACCGGCACGGGTTCGCCGGTGAGCATGGACTCGTCCACCAGGGAACGGCCCTCGCTGATGACGCCGTCGATGGGCACCTTTTCGCCCGGCCGCACCCGGACAAGATCGCCGACCCGGAGCAGGGAGACCGGAACCTCGACCTCGGCCCTGTCCATGACCACCTTGGCGGACCGGGCCCGCAGGCCGACCAGCGAGGAGATCGCCTCGCTGGTGGTCCGCCTGGCCCGGACCTCCAGGGCATGGCCGAACTGGAGAAAGGCGAGGATCATCACCGAGGCGTCCAGGTAGAGATGATGGCTGCGGCCGGGGATGAAATCGGGCCTGGCGATGACCAGCACCGAGGCGAGCCAGGCCGCGGCCGTGCCCAGGGCCACCAGGGTATCCATGTTGGCGCTGCGGTGGCGGGCCTGTTTCCAGGCGGTGATATAGTAGTTGCGGCCACTGAAGTACATGGTGGCCAGGCAGAGCAGGGCCATGGCCGCCCAGAAAGCGCGGTTCTCATCCAGAGAGGGAAAGAGGCCCGACATGTCGCCGGCCATGATGCCGAACCCCACCAGGGCCGCGACAATGGCCCGCTGCCAGGAGCGGCGGATCTCGAGGCGGGCCTCCTCGGCCTGGCGTACGGACGGGTCCTCGTACTGCTCGACAATGGTACACTCGAGGCCGGCGCCGGCCAGGAGCAGTACCAGCCGCGCCGGATGGAGGAGTGTGGTCATCTGCAGCCGGTCGTCGGACCAGGCAAGTTGAATCGCCGCATCCTCCCGGCGCAGGAGAGTTTCGATCTCCTGCCGCTGTTCAGGGGAGACAGGGCCTGCAAAATCGGCAAAAAAGGTGTCGCTGGCCGCCTTCTCGATACGGTGGGCGTCATAACCGCGATCCCGGATCACGGCCACCACCTGGTCGGGATCACCGCCCTGCACCCGGGCCTTCTTCTCCACCAGGTTCACCGAGGCCGACCTCACCCCGTCCACGGCGAGGATCGCCCGCTCCACCCTGCCCACGCAGGCGGCGCAGGCCATGTCGCTGACCCGGATCACGTACGCTGTCCCTGTTCCGTTCCCTGCCACAGTCATCCTCTCTCCCGTCCGCCTGATATGCGGGCCATAAACCGTCCGCATCATTCCAGGCCCTGCCGGCGTTGTCGTTTTCCATGATACTGCCATGATACCATCCAAGGAACAAAAATACCATTGCCGCCCGGCGGGGCAGAAACACCATCCCGTTCCCGACATCGCCCTGGTACGACAGCCAAGAGCCGTTGAATTCGGGATTTACAATCGCAACAGGCTCGGGTACCATCGGCAGCACTGGCCCCATCATGCTCCTGACAATGACTCCGCCCATCGACCGGGGCAGACCACGGTCTCTCCGGAGAAAGGCCGGGCTCACCGAACAAAGCAACATGCACGACAGCAACCAGGAAAAATACGAACATCTCTATAAAAAACTGCCACGCCTGCAGCGGGAGCTGCTACGGATCATCGCCATTGGCGGTGACGGCTCCTTCCACAAGACCTCGCTGTTGAAGAGCTTCTCTGCCCTGTCGCTCCGGAAGGAGAACAGAACCGCCTGGAAGATTGCCGAGGTTCGCAAAGCCCTTGCCGACCTCCAGGAAACGGAACTGGTACAAACCGAGACATCCCGGCTCTTTCTGTCCGGCCACCTGCGCATGACGGCCCTGCTGGACAGTCTGAACCAGCCCTGGTTCGCCGACCGGGCCCGGATCATCAATGATCTCCTCAATCCCCGTGACCTGGATCCCGACCATCTGAGCAGCCTCAAGCCGGCCGACCTGCTGCGCAACATCCAGATCGGTATCCTGACCGGGGAACCGGAGAAACGGGTCCAGCCGTTCCTGGATGCGGCCACCAGATATTTTCTCTATGGCCACTACGGCATACATCCCCTGCAGAGCCTGTTCCTGGACCCCTACCGGCCGGAGATCCTGCCGCACCTGGTTGCCGCCGGCGCCGCAGAAACCGTGGCCTGGCTCCTGCGGGAGATTGCCGAAAATATCCTCCCCCTGGAGGGAACCGGGGAACTCAACCGTCTCCTCGCCGGCAACGGCTGCCGGACTGAAATACGGGTTGATATTGTCACGAGCCTCCTCTTCTGTGGCCGCAACGACCTGGTGGAGACCTACCTCGAGGATCCGGCCATGGCGGGTTGCGATCTCCTGCCCCTGCAGGTCCTGCTCGCGGTCTTCACCGGCCGCACCAGCGAGGCCCTGGCAGGATTTGACCAGTGGAGCGGCAATCTGCGCAGGAAGACTCGCAAGCGGTTTGTCATCCTGCCGGGCCGTGCCCAGTTCCTCTTGCTCTGTACCCTGCTTCGCAGCGGCGACGGTGAACGGTTGAACCAGGGCATGGACGCCATCGTCCGGCACAGACGGAGCCTCGCCTCCCAGAGGGTCGACAGCGATGTGTTTCTCTGCCTGGCCATGCAGGAGGTCTTTGCCGACCAGTTGGGACAGGCGCTCCAGCCCGCTGACCGGCTGGTCGATCTGAGGATCAACGCCCGGCAGCTCACCCTGTCCAACCTGCTCCAGGCCATGATCCTCTCCTGGACCAGGCCGACCAAGGCAAGAAAGCATATCAGGTTGCTCAATAACATCCTGGACCAGGCCACGGCCAGCCAAAACCTGTGGCTTGTTGCGGAGACGGCCAATATCCTGGCCCACCTGGGCCAGGCCAAAAAGGCCAACACGGAGATCGTCCGCGAGATCCGGCAGGCCTCCGGCCTGGCCTGCCTGTCAGACAGTTGTCCCAAATTGGAGAAATGGCAGAAGACCCTGCTCGCCCTCCAGGCCCTGGCGCACACCACTACGGACAAGGGCAACCGGACCGGCAGCCAGCGGTTGGTCTGGCTGCTGACCCCGGACAGGGACCCGGCAAGGGTCCGCCTGGAGCCCAGACTGCAGAAACCGGGCAAGAACGGCCGCTGGAGCAAGGGGCGGGTGGTGGCGATCAAGACCCTGTTCGAGCAGGCAGACTCCATGGAAGGCCTCAGCGACCTGGACCGCTCCCTGGCCTCGCTGATCTCGGTCCACAGGGAGAGGGATTACCGCTACTACCACGCCAGGACCGTCTACACCCTGGACCCGGTCAAGGCCCTGCCCCTGCTCGCAAGGCATCCTCTGGTCTTCCTGGCCGAATCTCCGGAAATCAGGATGGATATCACCACGGCCAAACCCCGGTTGGACATACGCCACGACAAGGGGCGGGTCCGCCTGGAGCTGGTGCCGCCAGCCAGGGATCTCTTCGAACATGGCGCCCTGGTCCGCGAGACCCCGACCCGTTACATCTTCTATCGCCTGGACAGCGGCCAGCAGCGCCTCTACCAGGTCCTGGAACGTCCCCTCTCCCTGCCGAAGAAGGCGGCCGACTCCCTGCTCTCCTCCATCTCCTCCCTGTCCTCCCTGGTCACCATCCAGTCCGACATGGACCCGGCCGCAGCCGACATCCCCAGGGAACAGGGCGATCCCACGCCCCACCTGCACCTGCTGCCCGTGGGCCAGGGGTTGCAGGCCGAGTTCCTGGTCCGGCCCCTGTCCGGATCCGACACCTGGTGCAGCCCGGGCCAGGGCAGGGAATCCATGCTCCTCCAGGTGGACGGACAGCCGGTGATGGCGGTCCGCGACCTGGCGCGGGAGCGGGAGCTCTGCGAGCAAGTGATCCGTGACTGTCCTGTCCTGGAACGGCTGGAACCCATGGATGGTCATTACCAGGTCGATGATCCCCAGCAATGCCTGGAACTGCTGCTGGAGCTGGGCAAGCTGGGCGAGGCGGTGGTCCTGGAGTGGCCCAGGGGCGAGAAATTCCGGGTCAGGGGCGAATCCTCCTTTGACAAGCTCTCCCTGCGCCTGAAAAAGGACCGCGACTGGTTTGCGGCAACGGGCAAACTGCAGATCGACAACGGGCTGGCCCTGGACCTGAAACAGCTCCTGCAGTTGCTGGAAAGCTCACCGGGACGCTTCGTCAAGCTCGATGACGGTTCCTTCCTGGCGCTTACCCGGGAATTTCGCAGGCGGGTCGACGAACTGCGGGCCTATGGCGAGTTCCACGGCAAGGGGGTACGCATCCCGCCCCTGGCCTCCCTGGCCCTGGACGAGCTGACGAAACAGGCCGGATCACTCTCCACCGACCACTCCTGGAAGAAACACGTGGCCCGACTGCGCCAGCCCGTGAACCCGGAGATCCCCTCCACCCTGCGGGCCAGGCTGCGGCCCTACCAGGCGGAGGGATTTGCCTGGCTGGCCCGGCTCTCCCACTGGGGCGTTGGCGCCTGCCTGGCCGACGACATGGGCCTGGGCAAGACCGTGCAGGCCCTGGCCGCGGCCCTGCTCCGGGCGCCGGACGGCCCTGTCCTGGTGGTGGCGCCAGTCTCGGTGATCGCCAACTGGCAGGATGAGGCGCATCGCTTTGCGCCGACCCTCAAGGTGCGACTCTTCGGCCCCGGCGACCGGGACGCCACCCTGGCCGACCTGGGGCCCTTTGACCTGGTCCTCTGCAGCTACGGCCTGCTGGCCCCGGAGATTGACAGGCTGGCAGGGGTGGAGTGGCAGATGGTGATCCTGGACGAGGCCCAGGCGATCAAGAACCACCAGACACGGCGGGCGCGGGCCGCCCGGCGCCTCAAGGCCGGCTTCCGCCTGGCCACCACCGGCACGCCCCTGGAAAACAACCTCTCCGAGCTGTGGTCCCTGTTCCGCTTCCTCAACCCCGGCCTGCTCGGCTCGCGCAAATCCTTCCAGGAACGGTTTGTCCTGCCCATCGAAGGAAGACACGACCTGGAGACCCGACAGCGGCTGCGCCGCCTGATCCGCCCCTTTCTCCTGCGCCGGCTCAAGAGCGAGGTCCTGCAGGAACTGCCGCCACGCACCGATATCGTCCTCAAGGTGGTCATGAGCCCGCAGGAGGCCGCCCTCTACGAGGCCCACCGGCAGAAGGCCCTGGAAAAGCTGACCCGGGACGAGGAGGAGGCCGCCGGCAGCCGCCACCTGCGCATCCTGGCAGAAATCATGCGCCTGCGTCGTCTCTGCTGCAATCCCCGCCTGGTGGACCCGGAGTCCACCATCCCCTCTTCCAAGCTCAAGGTCTTCGGCGACACCCTGGAGGAGCTGCTGGCCGGCGGCCACAAGGCCCTGGTCTTCAGCCAGTTCGTCGATCACCTGAAGATCATCCGTGCCTGGCTGGACGAAAAGGGCATCAGCTACCAGTACCTGGACGGCAGTACCGGCCGCAGGCAGCGGGAGGAACGGATAAAGGCCTTCCAGGCCGGCAAAGGAGAGGTCTTCCTCATCAGCCTCAAGGCCGGCGGCACCGGCCTCAACCTGACTGCGGCCGATTACGTGATCCACATGGATCCCTGGTGGAACCCGGCCGTGGAGGACCAGGCCTCGGACCGGGCCCACCGCATCGGCCAGGACCGGCCCGTCACCGTCTATCGCCTGATCACCCAGGGCACCATCGAGGAACAGATCGTCCGCCTGCACGATGAAAAGCGCGACCTGGCCGACTCGCTGCTCGCCGGCGGCGACATCAGCGCCCGCCTCTCGGGCGAGGAACTGCTGCAACTGCTCCGGCAGGAGACGTAAACAAACAGAGGACTGATGCTCTGCTTCACTCCTCTCAGTACACCTCAAAGGCCTGCACGTATTCGCCGCTCTTGAGATTGCAGTCAAGAAAAACGATCCTCCCCCTGGCCCGGGCCAGGTAGGTGACGAGCGGCATGAGGGCCATGGGAATGCCCGCGGCCCAGTAGACCGTGGATGCGCCATATTTCTGCCTGGCCCAGCCGCAGGACTGCACGATCTCCAGGGCGAGGGCAGGCGCCATGGCGGCATCGATTGCCTGCGGGAAACCAAGCCGGATCGACCGGCTGACCCGGAACCGGTCCTGACGCTGCCCGACCCACCTGCTCACGGCATCCATGTGCATGCCCTGGATGAAATGGCCGACGAGGATATTTTCTCCCTCGCCCATATCCACATCGTCCTCGACGCTGAGCAACTGCCACTCTTCCGGGCCGGCTTCCGGCGGATTCTGTTTATCGACGCTCCATTCCTCCTTATCCCGATTGTTCCAGCAGGTGATCCGGCCGACACAGGTGCCCCGGTCCCAGAGACTGCCGATCAGCCCGGCAATGCCCAGGGGCGCGAAACCGGCCACCCGGAGATGTTCCACCCGGCCCAGGGCCTTGCTCAGGTCCCGGATGGCCTGGCCATACAGCCTGTATTCGTCCGCATCCTTCGGCATCCAGCCCTTGACGTCCCAGTTCCTTACCGCGACCAGCCGATGCTCCCTGGTTCGCAGGTCAATGACCGGATAATCCCGCCGCCAGTCCTCAGGCAGTCCACCGGGGCGTACCCCCTCATCCCGGTGGCCGAGATAGAGCACCACCTCGTCGGCCGCATCCGCGCCGGCCTCGCGGATCAGCGTGTTGAGCAGGCTGAAGAGGGCATCGTCATCCCCGAGCCTGAGATAATAGGGTTTGTAGGGCTGCACCATGTCAGTCAGCCCCTGCACCACCCTGTCGTCTTCCGAGTCCAGGATCGGGATCACGTGCCTGTCATGCCGCCTGGCCAGCTCCATCTCCTTCTGCACCCACTCCGACCCCAGGGAATGTTCGGTGAGAAACAGGGTGATGGCAGAGATATTCTCATGTCTGATGGCCTGCTCGAGGCTCGCTTCAAGGGAATGGCCTGCCTCCGGCAGCATATCCTGGCTGTCCAGCCACGGCGCGATGCCCCGCATGGCGCCATCGGCAAGAAACTCCCTGACCCGCTCCCTGTCCTGGTGGCTGTAACTGACAAAAGTCCTGATGATACCGGTCATGACCTCTTTCTCCCAGGTTTCGGCGATCTTTTCCGTATCCGTATCCTGCAGATCCATGGTCCCGTACCCCACCGCGGTCCTGGCGCCGATGCCCAGCTCGCGCAGGGCCTCGGCCAGCAGGGCCCCGGTGCGGGCCAGGTCGTCGGCGGCCGAATCCCGGTCCAGCGGCAGGATGCGGAACACAAACTCTGTGCCGGCGGCCAGGGCCAGGTGGGTGACGGGAACCGGCGATTCGATATCCATGGGCGTGGGGAACCCGTTTTCCGTATACTTTCTATCTTCAGGTTTGGCACCGTAATAATCCCGGTGGTGGTTGCAGATCACGTCACAGCCAAGCTCCGGCCAGGAGGCCGGATAGGCGGGGAGAAAGATCACCCGGCCCCTTCCCGCATCCACGGTCTCCGGGCCGAGCAGCTCCTCCACGTGCCGTTCCTTGCCGCATATCCCGGCCCAGGCCCGGCACATTCCCTTGATGGTCGAGCCGGGCAGATAAGGCACGCCGGAGATGTGGTCAAAGACAAACCCGTTTTCCGACGGGTGGTCGACCCCCAGGCCGGAGGCCAGGAGCGCGGTCGATGTGGCCCGCAGCTCCACTCCCCGGCGCGCCTTGACGAGCCGGGAAAGCCTGCTGTGGCAGGTGGCCAGCAGATCGGCAAAGGCCGCATCATTGCCGGTGCGGCCAAACTTGGCACAAAATTCCTCGAGCGCGGACGACTGCGGCTTGAGCAGGGAAAAATCTTCCTCCCAGCAGGGGAAAAACCGCTCAAACAACAGGCCCGCATGCAGGGCGCTGGTGGAAAAAAGCGTGTCGCGGATCTGTTTCCGGTAGGGCAATGGCGCTATATCAGGAGGCATGGCTTGGTAGCGAAATAGAGGTAATGTCGAGGCAGGGCGAAAAATTCATCGTCAGAAACAATCCTGCGTACCATCAGGGCCACAATGCCGCGGCCAGCAGCTTGGCCTGCTCCATGAGCCGCAGGGCCTCCTGCTGGGCCGCCTCGTATTCGAGGCGGGAACTCTGCACGCAGCGCGCAAGCAGATCCTTTATCCCCTCGCCCTGCTTGTCACCGGCAAAGATCGTGGCCCGGGTCAAAAGCCATTCCGCAAGCAGCGAACGGATAATGCTGTCCTCGGCATTGGCTGATGCGGCGAGCTGTGCCGCCACCACGGCCAGGCCCGATGCGCGAATGGCAACAGGCGTGCCCTTGAGCCGGGTCTTCAGATCCTCGCCTGTCTCTGAACCAATGGATTCAAACCGTTTATAGAGGAATCGCATCCTGTCACGTTCCTGTTCCCTGAGCCGTTCAGCGTCCTTCATCCTGCACTCCGTTCTGTTGCCCGGCCGGCCCCGCCACCTTCCTTCAGGTCGAGGCTCTCTTTTACCTGCTCTGCCTGCGCTCTCCGCACCTGCCACCAGCACCAGCCCTGGCCCACGGTCTCGTTGCCGCCAAGCTGGACCACCGTGAGATCGGGATCCTTTTTCCCTGCCCTGTCGGTAAAGGTCGAAACCATGTTCTCCTTACTGCCGGGCCTGTTGATGACAAAGGCGGCAAACAGGGTATCCGGCGGCACGGTTTCCTCGTACCAGAGATTGTCGTTGGTCTTCATCTTCGTCAGTCTGATCCTGGCCTGGACCGGCAGCCCCCGCTCGCAGAGCCGCAAGAATTCCTGGTCCGGCAGGATGACCAGGCTCTGCCGGAACCGGTCCGCGGTGCCGTCTTCAGCAGCCGGGACGGGCAGAAGGGAGGCCAGCCGGCCGGCGAGAGCCAGCACATCTTCCCTGCCGGAGATGACCTCCTCTTCCATGAAGGTCATATCCTCGATGACCAGGACCTTGTCATTCATGGCCCGGCTCACGTACACCTTGTCCGTGGCCAGGTTTGGCAATATCTCTTTCAGGTCAACCAGGTTTGCGCAGCCAAAGGTAGCCAGGTTCCGGACCAGCCGTTCCAGCACCAGCCGACTCGTGCACCAGGCAATAGGCAGGTTGAGGGAGCGCAGGGGCAGGGCCACGAGCTGGGCCTCGGTGAAGATCAGGCCGCCGGCAGCCGCTTCTTCTCCCTGGCTGCCGCTGTCCAGGTCCGGGCCAAAGAGTTTCTTCACCAGCGTTTTGTCCACTGCCTCTTCAAAACCGTCCCTGGCCTTGCCCTTGATGCCCGTGGCCGGGATGACCGGAAACCCGGTGTGAGATTCGCGGGCCACGGGCAGGTCCACGGCGCCCGTGGCCTGGCCGGTGCCCATGTGCAGAGGGGTAAGGGTGTAGATGCCGATCAGCGCTGTCGTTTGCTGGACCATAGTGCTCACTTCTCTTCAGGTTCATGATAGTTGGCGGCCAGGATATGGCCGTAGCCAAAGGGACGCTTTTCTTCCGGCGCCAGGAGGCAGCGGTTGTTCCAGGCAGCCCGGACAATCCCCCCGATGTCCCGGCCATCCGCCTCCGGCACCTGCACCAGGAGGCTGGTGCCGGCCGCGAACCAGGGCTGAGCCGGCCGGGGCCTGCGCTCGGCAAGGGAAAAACCGCCCAGCCAGGTGACATCCGGACAGATCATGCCCAGCAGGCGCACGTCGCGGAACCCGGCAGCCCGGGCCAGGAGTGCGGCGGCAGTGTCTGCCCCGTTCTCCTGCCACCGGCCGGGCGAAAGCAGAATTATCCAGAACAGATCATTCCCCGGCTCCCGGTCATTGTGCTCCAGGTGCTGACCGGCAGCGATATCCTCCCAGTAGGGATCCTTTCCACGGACCTCGGAGAATGTCATTATACCGCCCTTTTTTCCGGCAACCACCTGCCCCCTCTTCAGTGCCTGGCTGCGCAACGGCGGCGCGAGGCTGCCATCAAACCAGCCCACCAGGCCGGAATTTTCCCGGAAACGCAGGGTGCGCAACGAATAAAGCATGCCTTCTCTGGGACGGCCGGAGAGGTAAAGGTTCTCTTCAGGATCCTTTTCCCTGGCCAGGCCGATCTTGTCTTCATACGCCACAAAATCAGGCAGTTCCGCACCATACCCGTTGGCGTCCCACCGAGCCGTGTTGCCGGCCAAGAGCCGCCACAGGTTGCTGCTCGACACCCAGCCGGGGAGCGGTTTTTCGGCGCCGGCGCCGGGATTGCCAAGCGGCTCCATCCCCTGCCCCTGATCATCGGCGAGAAAATGGTCGTTGTTCCCCCTGCCGAGCCGCCGGGCAAAGACCGGTGCCTTGTCCGGCTGCCATTCCCTGGGCTTCAGGACAAAGGCGGGCATAGGCAGCCAGATATCCATGGTGTCCCCTTCCCCGGCATGGGCCGGAAAAGGCCCCCGCAACTGCCAGCCGGAAGGCAGGCTGTCTGGCGTGCCCACCAGTTCCGCCACCCTGCTGCGGGGAGAAAACACGCCGGCATCATCGAGCAGCCGGGTACGGATCATTCCCTGGAAGGCCGAGATGGGCGGCGGAAACCAGGAGACGCCGCTCCGGGCCTCGCCCGCGGACAGGGAGCCGGGACGGCCAAAATAGACCGGCGTGACCGGACGGAGAAAGACAGGCTGCATCACGATTCCCCTCCTGTTCGCGAGCTGAGATAGCGGCAGAAAAACAGGCCGGCGAGCTCATCTATCTCCTGGTCGTCCGGATGCTCCCTGAGCCGGTGGCCTGCCAGCCACAGGGCCAGGACGGCGCGGCCGGTTGCCTCGTCCACCCTGCCATCGCCCACTGCCTTGCGCAAAAGCCCATTCATGATCCGCGTCGTGGTGTTGTCCTGGTCAAGGGACCCATCCGAGGGCAGCGCAAAGGGATCCAGTAACCGGCCCTGCTCGCGGAGCTTGTAGGGCAGCGACGCGGGCAGGGTACCCTCTTTCGCGAATCCGTCACGCACCTTGCGTACTGTATCGGCCAGCCCCAAAATGCCGGTGTCCCAGCGTGCGGCAAACATGGTCTTGACTCCGCCCCTGGAAAAATGGCCGAGCCCGGCGGCATTGCGGCCGGCCAGATCCTTGGCCCAGGAGTCGAGCAGGATGTGGCTGTGATGAAGCAGTTTACCCAAGGGGGTCTTGAAGTGGCCGTACATGATACCCGCCGACATGGTGCAGCCGGGTCCGAGCATGGGCAGCAGGCGAGTCGCGTCCCCCTGGGCCAGGGTGTTCAGGCAGTCATCCAGATCCCTGTTCTCGCCAATGACCTGAAACCGTTTCTTTGGATCATCCATGACCGGGGGCTGCGTGCTGTTCAGCCAGGACCAGGGCCGGATATCCGGCCGGGTATCCATGATCCAGGGACTGGAATAGAGAGTGCGCAGCCGGTCGGCCATGTCCAGGGCCTGGTCGGCCGGGGCCAGGGCGAGCAGGTCGTCACCGCCGGAATAGATCAGCCGGCCGGCAAACTCCTGTTCCACCACCCACGGGACAATGGTGTGGGAAAAATCAGCCAGGGCACGGCTGATAAAGGCATGCAGGGAAGGCCCGGACAGCCGTGGCAGATGGAGCAGGTCGCCCCAGCCACTGTCGATGAATCTTTCCTCTTGCCGAATCCTGCGGACCACATCCGGATGCAGGATGTGCTTCCAGCAGACAGCCGGTGTTCGCGGCGAGCCATGCAGAAGAAGCTCCCCCATACGGTCGCCATCCATGCAGACCACGGCAAGTTGGGTCGCTGGTTGGCCAATTCCGACCTTTTTTGCCTGCGAGCGCAGGTTCTGTACCGCCTCACCAAGCTCTTTCCAGATATTCTTTTTACCGCCTTGTGCAGAATTCGCCGCGCTGGCCACCATCTCCGGAAACAGGGCCTGTTGCGGATCAAGGATCAAAAAATCCCGCGCTTCCGGGTTTTCCTTTACGGCTCTTCCCAGGACAGGCAGAGAATCGGGAAACGAAGAGCGTTGAATTTCCAGTGTGTCGTGCAGGCGGATAATCTCTTTTACCTGGTCTCGCACCAGGTCGAATCGTTTTGCCAATGCAACCAGAAATTCCTGGGCCGCGACCTGCACCGTGGAAGGAAAGGGTGTGCGGATTATCTTATCCTTATAACTTATCTTATCCTTATAATCTGCCTGACTCCTGACCCTCCCCACGCTGTCCGCCCCGGCCCAGACCCTGTTGAACCGGTTGGGTTGCTCCGCGTCCTTCTTGCGGGAATCGGCCCGGACAAGGTACCGCTTGGTGGCGCAGACCGCACAGAGCCGTTCATTGCCCTGCTCTTCGGGATCAAGCTCCCTGTTTTTCCACAACTTGCGTACCTGCTCCCGGATGGATTCACTGTCCTTGTTGCCGGCGCCGAGTTCACTGTTCCCCAGGGCGGCCCTGGTATGGCAGAGGGAGCATTTTTCAAAGGAAAGGTCGGCCGGCGTGGCCCCGGGCAGGGTCATGATCCGGCGCCGCGCGCCATGCTGGGCCTTGAGCCGGTGATGGGCCGGCGCGTAACAGAAACCGGAATGCAAAAGCAGATCTTTGTTGGTCCTGGCAAAAACCGACAGGGTATACTCGTACCCGGCCCAGGTGGCGGGATCCATCCAGGCGCCCAACAACGCCTTGCGCCGATCGAGCTTCTCCTGATCGTCAGGTGATGGCCTTTCGATATTGGACTGGAACGGCAGGGCGCCGCCCGGCCAGTAATACTTGTCCTGATCTTCCAGCACCGGCCAGGGCAGGGCCACCCAGGTGGGCTCCAGGGGACAGGACTCCATGGCATGCTGCCAGAGCCGCTTCCAGCCGGAACCACGGGAACCGGGGTTGGTGACCTCCTCCATCCAGGCCCGCACCTCCCCGGCCAGTCCGGACCAGACCTGTCCTACCCTGTCACAGACCTTCCGGCCCAGGGACTCCAGGGGGGAGAGCACCTCATCCCCTGCTGCACCCCGGGGAAGAATGGCGACAAAGGTATGCGGGATGACCGCGGCCCTGGTGGCCTGGAACAGGCCAGACGGCAGGGCATTCCCATCATGATCGTGGAGCCAGATGTCTCCCCTGGGATTCCCGCGCAGGTCGGGATAGACGATCACGTCCGGGCCATAGCGCTCGATGACCGGTTCCATGGCCGCCATGCTCAATTCGGCAAGCAGCATGGAACCGGTCCACAGGTCCTGGCTCTTCCTGGCCTGCCGGAGAAACTCCTGCACCGGCCGCAGGCTGAACGAGAAGAGCCAGGGATGGTCCGGTTCCTGCTCCTGGCCCGGCTCCATCTTTTTCCCGACAAAGGCCAGGACCGATGCCATCCGGTTATGGTCCCAGATGGAATGATCCGGCGCCCGGGAATCCGCGGGCATGAGCTGCCAGAGGAGGGCATTGTCCTCCTGGGCGACAATTTCGTCCTGCCATCTGCGCCAGAAGAGCAAAAAGATTTTTTTCAGTTCATCCGCGCCGGCAGCCGCGATTTCTTCCGAATCGAGCAGGACCCTGGCCGCATTGAGCTGTAATACTTTAAGATCATCAATATCCTTATCGGTGATTTCAGACACGTTCCCGGGATGGGGCAGGCGCAGATGACTGCGACACAGGGGATGGGTCACCAGGGGGTCCCTGTGAAAGTACCGGTTGCCAAGGTCATACCCTTCGGCAAAGGGCAGGGTCAGCAGGGGCCGGTCCGCGCCGGTGGCAAGCAGGTCCGGCGCTGTTTGCATGGGAGCCGGGCTGCCTGGAAAAACTCTTTCCAGGATGCTTGAGGCGAGTTCTCCGTGGTCGACGCTGTCCGGTCGCAGGAAATAGGGTTTGGCCGGCGGATCGTGCAGGAGCTGAACGATCTTGGCGGCCCAGAATTCCTGTGCCCTCATGGCCGCCTCCCCTGCAACTGGTCAAAAAATTTATCCATGGCAGATTCAGTGGCATTGAGCAGGGTATACTGCCTCCCTTTCAGCCGGGCGCGGATGGCCAGGTCGGTACCGGGCACGGCCCCGTCCATGCGGTAGACCAGGGGACAGAAACGCTGGCCCAGGCGGATGATTTTGATGCCCAGGAGGCTGGCGAAGCGGTCCGGCAGCCTGGCCGCAGAATGGGGACGCTGGGGAAAGAGCTCCACCGGCCCCTTGGGATAATGGCTGTAGCGGAAGGTGAGCGGCAGGCCGAAGCTGGCCCGTTCCGGGGCCTTGCGACCATCACGGGGGCTAGCGAGAAAATCCTTCATACGGGTGTAGTCGGGCGGACGACGCTGCCGGAACCGCTGCATGGCCTCGCCGGCCCTGGCCAGGGCTGTCTGCCAGTCCGTTGCCGGATCCATGAGCACGATCTCGAATCGTTTACCCAGGTGCGGGTGACAGGCTGATTTGCGTTTGGTCGAATCAGACGAATCAGAACGATCGGGAAACCTGCCAAACCAGTCGGCAAATACCTCCCGTCCCTGGCGCAACCCCTCCTGCCAGTCACTGGGCGTGTTCAGTCGGGACGGATCAGGCAGGCGGGAAAACAGGTCCTGCCAGCGTGCCACCTCCCTGCCCGCAAGGCCCCACTCCACCGCCTGCAGGCTGCCGAATCCCCGCCGGCTGCGGCTGCCGCAGCTCCCCAGCATGGCCAGCAGCCAGAACGAGGCCAGCACACCCCGGACCTGGTCCTTCTCCATTGCCGGAGCACGGGGAACAACCCCCTGGAGCGTGAACAGGGTTCCCGGGGCCAGGGCGGTCCGATTCCGGTTTCCCTTCATGGCAAAAGGATAGCCAAGATACCAGGCCCCGTTGATGGTGTTTTTTCCCGACCCCGAAGTGAAGCGGCTGAACTCCTCCCGCCGCCAGCGGTAGAGGATGGTCTTTTTGGGCGGAACAATCCGGAGCAGGACAGACGACTGGCCCATGCCCTTTGTAGTGCCGCCCCAGAGCAAGTCTTCTCGCTTGCCGCCTCTTTTGTCGGTCAGACGAGCGTCTACCGCCCGGTACCAGTGGCGGAGCAGCCCCTTGAAGGACTGGGGCCGCAGTTCGGCCTCCTGCCGGCTGTTGCCGAGAAAGGCCGGGGTGGTGAGGAGAAACCTTATCTCGACTTTCAGCGGTTCATTCATGCCATCTCTCCGAAATACTGCAGGCCACGGCCGAAGATCTGCCGGGCCGTTTCGATGCTGTCCGGAGCGGGGCTTACCGTGTACCCGGACACCTCCGCACCTGTCCCGACGCGCCAGTCGGTAAAGCGGAGCAGGCGCATGGTATACCTCTCAGGCGGACAGAGCAGGTCGAGGAGACGGGCGGAAAACTCCTCGTGATGAGAGACGATGAACACCTGGTAGCAGTGGCGCGGATCAGGGTTGTAGGCAAGCTGCCGCCAGAGAATGGCCTGGCTGAGCAGGTTGGTGGTATCAAAGGTGGTGGAGGGATCATCCATTATAAGAATCCTGTGCGGAAAACGGACCTTCTGCGAAATCTCGTCATGGTGCACCAGCTCCCGGGAGGCCACCAGCCAGGCCATGGCCAGTTGCGCCTTCTGGCCGGATGAAAAACAGTCCAGCCCCCGGCGGTTCCGCGACTCCTGACCATCCGGGACCCTATCAACGGCAGTGATCCTGAACTCGGGCGTGAGCTCCACCTGGTCGATGCCGTCCGCCAGGACAAAACGACGCAGGATCCGGTTCATGGTCTTCTCGAAGGCCTGGTGGAAGGAACAGACATCCCCGTCCTTTTCCTGCTCTGCCAGAACCTTGTCTCTTTGCGCGCGGATGATCCCGCTGAGCCGGTCAAGCTGCTCTTTCCTCGCTTGAAGAACCCTGCGCTCCTCCAGCAGGTTTTCATAGTTTTCCGCACTTTTCTCGAATGCATCCAGCACGCCGAGCCTGTCCTTGCTCTCGTCCGCTTCAAGGAAATTCTCTGCATCCTCGAATGCCTTGGGAAGATCGATATTTTTCAACAGTGTCTTCAGGTCGG
>Ga0256840_1000772_pt1 | contig 32063 bp, 29 predicted proteins | sample 355202metaG_FD_185969 | JGI IMG/M metagenome (GOLD analysis project Ga0256840, IMG submission 185969) | Hydrothermal vent microbial communities from Mid Atlantic Ridge, Atlantic Ocean - 355-202 | ecosystem: Environmental > Aquatic > Marine > Hydrothermal vents | place: Atlantic Ocean: Mid...
ATTAAGTTCGTTATTGTATGACCGCTGCGTCTATCTTCTTTCATAGACTACAGCATAACATAATGTGTATCAGCTAAAGCCTTGCACTAAAGTGCATAGTTTTCACTAGCGGTCGGGGACAATAAATCAGTTGAACGCTTAGTTTAACTGTAACTTGTTAAACAAACTGGTTAATCCAGTTTTTCACTATTCACCAAACGGGTAGGTGTATTTCTCTTCACAGTTTTGTGAAAAATCCGTGCCCAAATGATTTATTTAGGTTAAAGCCTTATCTTCTGAATATACAGAGCAGTCATGCTGAACACTTCTGTACATGCATCATTTCTTTTTATAATGCTTAACTAACCGCTGGCGTTTTTTTAGCTGCCGATCAGTCAGTTTATTCTTTTTGTCTTTAAAAGGATTTTCAGGCGATTTAAGAATTATTCTAACGGGCGTACCTTTAAGTTCCAGCTGATCTCTAAAGAAATTCATTAAATAACGTTTATAGGCATTGGGCAATGCATCTGTCTGCACACCGTGAATAACAACAGTTGGCGGATTTCTCCCGCCTTGATGCGCATATTTCAACTTAATCCGCCGTCCACTGACTAAAGGCGGCTGATGAGAAGCCAAAGCTTCTTTTAAAATTCTAGTTAAAACTGGGGTAGACATATCCACCATAGCGGCATCATATAAATCATGCACTACATCAAACAGCTTACCCACACCGCTGCCATGCAACGCTGATATGGGATGCTTTTCTGCAAAATCCAAAAAAGGCAGCTTAACTTCTAACTGTCTTTTTATAAGGTTTTTCTGATCAATACTAATACCATCCCATTTATTTAAGCCTATAATTAAAGCTCGCCCCGCCTCTAGCACCATTCCTAAAAGGTGGGCATCCTGATCAGTAATGCCTTCACTGGCATCAATTAAATAAATTACAACATTGGCTTTTTCAACAGCCTGCAATGCCTTAATAATACTAAACTTTTCCACCACTAATGAAACTTTGGCCCGCCTGCGCATACCTGCAGTGTCTATTAAGGTAAACTTTTTGCCGTTTCGCTCAAAGGGAATATAGATACTGTCTCGCGTAGTGCCTGCTTCATCAAAGACCACAACGCGTTCTTCACCTAGCAATCTATTGACTAACGTTGACTTTCCTACATTAGGCCTACCGACAACCGCAATGCTAATGCCCTTATTTTCCTCTTCAATCTCTTCGTCATCGGGGGGGATTAATGCATCTATCTGATCCAATAATTCCTTAACGCCTCGTCCATGTGCAGCAGCAATCTGAACGGGTTCCCCTAAAGCTAAAGCATAAAAATCCACTGTTGCAACTTCAGCGTTAAGTCCATCAATTTTATTGGTAACTAAAACAACGGGTTTATTCAGCTTTCTCAATGAGTCTGCAATTGCTTCATCTGAACTGTTCATACCTTCTCTGGCATCCACCAAAAAAAATACAACATCAGCCTCTTCCAATGCAACTTTCACCTGTTTTTTGGCAAAACTGTCTATACCTTCATTTTCATCAGAAATGCCACCGGTATCAACAACGAGACAATCTCTCTCGCCCCGTTTTACTCGGCCATATTTTCTGTCTCGGGTGAGCCCAGGATAGTCCGCAACCAAGGCATCTCGGGTGCGGGTCAAATAGTTGAAGAGTGTAGATTTTCCTACATTTGGGCGCCCGACTAGAGCTATAACAGGTAACATTTAACCTAAGAACCTCTGTTTCATTAGGTTTCTATATAAAACCTGATCATAAAATTTTTTGTAAGGCAGCCACATGGGAGGACTGCCCCTACCGACTAAAATAATCGCGCCTTTAATGCCGAAAGCGTTCCATCTTTTGCATAAATATAAACGATATTATTAACCACAACAGGTTTTGCATTAATTTCCGAGCTAGCAATTTTGATACGCCCTAACTGTCTGCCATCACTCACTGCCAGCCAGTGAACATATCCTTCAAAATCACCAACAACCACATAATCGCCATAAGCAACAGGGGTTGATAGCATTCTATTGGTTAGTTCATCCTGTTTCCAAAGCGAACCGCCATTGCCTTGATCTAGCTGCCAGACATGGCTTACGGTATCACTGACATATAAATACCGCCAATCATAACTGAGCCCTGAATAGGAAGAAACATCTTTATTTCTCCATAACACATCGCCATTAAGATCCAAGATGGCTGTTGTTCCGCCTTGATAGCTAGAAATAAAAATTACACCATCAGTTTCAACCGGATCTACATCTAAATCCACCAACCGTTCTATTTCAGAACGTCCGCCAGGAATGGCAACACTAGTTTCCCATATATTTTTACCATCTATTAACCTTAAGGCCAATAATTTACCATTGGCATATCCGGCAATTACTTTATCTCCGACAATTATAGGCGTTCCAGTACCTCTGATGCTTAGCGCAGGTACACTTCGTTCAAAAGTCCAAAGCTCTGAACCATCCTTTTCATCTAAAGCAGTCAGCTTTCCATCTGTTGTTCTAATAATAACGCTATTCTCAGCAATAACAGGATTAGCCAAGACTTCACTGGAAACCGAACTAACCCATTGCTTTTCTCCTGTTTCTAAGCTAAAAGCAACAACTTCTGCATTACTGGTTGCAAAAATAACAGCGCCATCCCCTGTTCCAGGTCCTGCTGAAAATTGGTAGTCTGTGTCATTTTCCCAAATTAAATCGCCTGTTGCAGCATCCCTTGCCTGAACCAAGCCCTCTCTGTCCGCAACAAAAATCTTTCCGTAACTGACCGCTACATCAAGATTAAGAAACTTATCATCTGCACCAACGCCTACACTTTCTTTCCATAAAACATCCAGCTCGATCTCTGCTTTATAATCTAACAATTCCGCTGGCGGCTCGATGTTATCTTCTCCGCCCAAAAAGTAGCTTGTCACGCCAGTGACTAGCTCGCCTGTTGTTTCTATCGCAGAACAGCCAACAAGCATCAACAGAACCCAGCTTGTTAAATAAAATTTAATCTGTCTCATTTTTCCTCGTTCCCATGCTTTGCCTGGGAATACATACGGCAACCTATACCTAGGTTAGATACTGCTTATTTTTACTCGGCTATGATTTCTGCTGAAGTAATATCATCTAATTTAAATTGCAATAAAGGCGATTTTGCGCCCTCTCTTAATGCACTTTGATAGGCGGTTCGCGCTTCACCTAAACGGTCCAGAGCAACATAAAGATCCCCTTTCAACTCATCATAGCTGGCAGAAAAACCTTTTGCACTTACCTGGTCAGACTCTGCAATCAGCTGCAGTCCCTTTTCATTTTCACCTGTTGCATACAGTAATTTAATAAACCTTAATCTGGCAATATTTTTTAACTCGTTAGAACTGGCGCTATTCATCTGTTTTTCTAAGATAGATTTGGCCGCTTCCAAATCTTTTTCCTGAACTTTAGTTTTAGCCAATAGCAAAGCGGCATAGCTTTCGTAGGCAGAACCAGCATGTTCTGCCGAAATCTTGTCATAAATTTTCTGTACAGATTCATTATTTCCTTTGCTCATGCTCGCCTGCAACTGATCATACAGTGCAGAAGCCTGATATGCCTGTTCTTTGACATTGCCTTTCCAGAAATTCCAGCCAGTAATCAATATGATCCCTACAACAACACCGACAATGGTTGATGTACCATTTTCTTTCCACCATCTTTTTATGGCGGCAACCTGTTCTTCTTCTGTCTCGTAAACTTCCACGTTTATTTCCTATTTTGTGATTCTGTTAATAATTGAATAGCTTCATTCTGAGTCATGTTTTTTTGTTCCTTCCCTGATCTTAAAGGCTTTAAACTGACCTCTCCACGGCTTACCTCATCATCTCCCAGGATAAGAGCATATTCGGCCCCGCTTTTATCAGCTTTCTTAAACTGACTTTTAAAACTGCCATTGCCACAGTTGACCAGCAATTTAATGCCACAGATTTCATCTCTGATTTTTTCAGCCAGGCGCATGCCTTCCTTTTCTGCTTCCATACCCACTCGAATCATATAGACATCAACAGCTTGCTCTATAGCCACATTTTCTAACTGCTCTATCAATAACAGCAGCCGCTCCATGCCCATGGCAAAACCAATGGCATGATTGGCTTTGCCGCCTAACTGTTCAACTAAGCCATCATAGCGACCACCCGCACAAATAGTTCCCTGTGAACCTAGGTCATCGGTTATCCATTCAAAAACTGTTTTTCCATAATAGTCCAGCCCTCGAACCAGCCGGCTATTTAATTTATATTCAATGCCCAAATCATCCAATGTTTGAGTTAACATTTCAAAATGGCTTAGACTGTCCGTCCCCATACACTCCATTAATTCAGGTGCATTTTGAATGAGCTGTTTCAGATCTCTATTTTTGCTATCTAAAATTCTTAATGGATTAGTTTCCAGACGACGACGGCTGTCTTCGTCCAGCAATTCAATATGCTGTTTAAAATACTCAACCAGTTTTTCTCTATAAACCAATCTTTCTTCTGTTGTTCCAAGCGTATTAAGCTCTAATCTTACCTTATGACGAATTCCCAGCCGTTTCCACATACGGTCAGTAAGAAAAATCAGTTCAGCATCAATATCAGGCCCAGCAAGACCATAGGTTTCCACACCAAATTGATAAAACTGGCGATAACGCCCTTTTTGCGGACGTTCATGCCTAAACATAGGACCATAATACCAAAGCCTATGTATTTGATTATGCAACAGGCCATGTTCCAGACATGCCCTTAAACAGCCGGCTGTTCCTTCTGGTCTCAAGGTAAGCGAATCATCATTGCGGTCATCAAAGGTGTACATTTCCTTTTCGACAATGTCGGTCACTTCTCCGATAGAACGCTTAAATAATTCTGTTTTTTCAACAATTGGCAACCTGATTTCCAAATAGCCATAGTTTGCTAAGACACCTTTTATTGCTTTTTCAGCATATTGCCAACGTGAAGATTGCTCGGGCAATATATCGTGCATTCCACGTATTGCTTGAACTGACTGATTACTCTTTGCCATTTATTATGATTACTCTATTTATGCCTGGCGAGGCTAAAGCCTCATTTTCTAGAATCACTTAACTTTAATTTTAAGCTGCTGAGCCTCTTTAGAGGTAGGAAATAAAGCATTTAGCTTTTCCATATAGCTTTCGGCTAGCTTTTTATTGCCTAATGCCCGTTCGGTCTGAACTGCATACCATAGGGTTGAGGCATTATGCGTCGCTACAGATAAGTAGCGTTCCAAAAACGCCCGGGCTGACATATATTTTTTAGAAAGGTAACTTATTTTCTGCATTTCAAACAATGCAGGTGAAAAATATTTATTTGCCTGCAAGGCCTTCCTAAAGTTGGCTTCTGCCAATCCCTTCTTTCCGTTTCTTAGTTCACAACGCCCAATATTTGTATATGTAAACCATTTCCTATTATTTAGAGGCAATGCTAAAGCCTCATTTAACAGCTCCATGCCCTCTTCATAATTCCCTCTTTCACATAAAAAACGGCCATAGTTGTTTTTTGCAGCCGCATCATCTGCATCTAAAGCAACAGCTTTTTGGTATTGCTGTCTTGCATCTGAAAACATTTTCAACCGTTCATACAGTGCTCCTAAACTATTATGGATGGTAGCGCTATTTGGATCAATGCTTTCCGCAGTTTCTAAATTTTCCTTTGCTATTTTAAGCATATCCATTTCTAAATAGCGTACTCCCATCCGCAAATAGAGCTTTGCCTCTTCTTTGTTAGACAGAGAGCTTTTGGAACTATTTGAACTGACACATGCATTGACTAGAATACTGAGCAGTATGATAGCCAGACATTTAATAACCTTTTTATGCAACATTAGCTGTACTCATATTTTGCAATTTTAAATGCCGTCGACTTTTGTCTTTAACCTTGCCCACCAACTGTCCGCAGGCAGCATCTATATCATCTCCACGGGTTTTTCTAATAGTAGTCACTAAGCCGGATTTATGCAGAATATCTTTAAAACGAGAAATAGTATCTATTGAAGAGCAGCGATAGCCTGAATTTTGAAAGGGGTTAAACCGAATAAGGTTTATCTTTGCAGGAACATTCTTTAGCAGCTTTATCAAAGCCATGGCATCCTGAACTGAATCATTAACTCCCTCCAGCATCACATATTCAAAAGTAATGTGTTTTCTAGGTCCCTGTTTAGCATACTCGCGACAGGCTCCCATTAATTCCTTTAATGGGTATTTCTGATTAATGGGAACTAATTCATCCCGTAATTCATCATTAGCAGCATGCAATGAAACCGCCATACTAACATCACAAACTTCATTTAATCTATGCATGGCCGGAACAATGCCAGATGTGCTGACCGTTACTCGGCGTTTAGACAAACCATAGGTAAAATCATCCATCATCAAGTTCATAGCAGCTACAACATTGTTAAAATTAAGCAGAGGCTCACCCATGCCCATCATCACGACATTGGTAATTCTCTGTTTATCTCCCAGCCGTTTCTGAGCCACATAAAGCTGTCCAATAATTTCAGCAACCGACAGATTTCTGTTAAACCCTTGCTTAGCCGTAGAACAAAAAGTACAGGCTAAGGCACAGCCAATTTGAGATGAGACACATAAAGTGCCACGCTTTTCTTCTGGGATGAAAACACTTTCAATTCGATTGCCCAGCCCCATTTCCACGACCCACTTTGTTGTTCCATCACTGGCAATCTGCTCAATCAGTATTTCTGGTGCAACAATCGTACAATTCTCTTTTAAATAGGCACGCAATGACTTACTCAGGTTAGTCATTTGATCGAAATCAGTAACATCTTCCTGATAGATCCATTTCAGCAATTGAGTTGCCCGAAATGTTTTTTCACCGATCCCAACAAAAAAGGTCGCCAGGCCTTTTCTGTCAAAATCTAGTAAATTTGTCTTAACGGATTCGGTCACAAAGCTCGTCGCTTGAAAAGAAATATGCTATTTCTCTGGCAGCTGATTCAACAGCATCAGAACCATGAACTGCATTCTCATCAATGCTTTCAGCGAAATCGGCACGTATAGTACCAGCATCGGCTTCTTTTGGATTAGTCGCTCCCATTAGGTCTCGGTTTTTTAATACCGCGCCTTCACCTTCAAGCACTTGCACAACAACTGGACCTGAAGTCATAAACGCAACTAAGTCATTAAAGAAAGGACGCTCTGAATGCTCAGCATAAAAGCCTTCCGCCTTCTCTTTTGATAACTGCAGCATTTTTGATGCAACTATTCTTAAACCATTTTTTTCAAAACGAGTAACAATTTCACCAATTACATTTTTAGCAACTGCATCGGGTTTAATAATTGAAAAAGTACGTTCTATTGCCATTTGTTAAAACTCCAAAAGTTTTTGTTAATAATTATAAAAGCTGAGGAAAGGAGTAAGGCTAAAGATTAAGAGCATGCTTTTGCTCTTTTTGTTTTCGGCCCTACACCTTTCCTCTTTAATTTTGCATTTGCTATTAAGGCATCCCATCAAATTCTTCGCCTTCTTTAACCGGCAGCATCAAATCTTCCTTAGAAATGCCTAAAGTCAGTACGATAGGACTTGCAACATAGATAGACGAATAAGTACCGATCCCCACACCGATCAACAGCGCAATGGCAAAGTTATGGATAATCTCTCCGCCTAACAAAGCTAAAGCAACCAACACGATAGCTGTGGTAATCGACGTCATCAAGGTTCTGCTTAATGTTTGATTAAGCGAAATATTCATTATATTTTCTGGTGAATCAGCCCTGAGAGTTCTAAAGTTTTCTCTTATCCGGTCATAAACCACAATTGTGTCATTTAAAGAGTACCCAATAACCGCCAAAACAGCAGCCAAAACGGTTAAATCGAATTCCATCTGAAAAAGTGAGAAAAAACCCAGGGTAATAATCACATCATGAAACAGGGCAGCAACTGAACCTAAAGAAAATTTATATTCAAAACGCCAAGCCACATAAATTAGAATGCCAAACATAGAGTAAAGCAATGCTAAACCGCCATCTTCGGCCAACTCATCACCTACTTGAGGGCCAACAAACTCTACACGACGCTTATCAACTGGTTCTGCCGATGTCTTATTAGCAGCATCGATTACTTTATTGCTTAACATCGCATTACTTACCCCATCTTGGGGTTTTATCCGAATCAGTACGTCTTTAGTTGTCCCAAAATGCTGTACAGTAGCATCTTCAAAACCTGCTTCAGCCAACGAATTACGCAGCACGGTTAAATCTGCCGACTCTTTGTAGCCCACCTCAACCAAAGTACCCCCAGTAAAATCAATCCCAAGCTTCAATCCATTTACAATTAATGATCCTATCGAAATGACAATTAATAGGCTCGAAAATATCAGCGCCAGTTTACGCTTTCCTAAAAAATCTATATCTTGTTTAAACATCTTTTTTCTTCCAGTTAAATGCTAAATCGACAACTTTTCAACATGACGATTGCCATAAACCCAGTTAACAATCATCCGTGTCCCCCAAATTGCAGTAAACAGGGAAACCAAAATGCCGATTGACAGGGTGATGGCAAAGCCTTTTACGGGGCCTGTACCAAAACCGAATAGCACTAGGGCGACTAATAAGGTGGTGATGTTAGCATCTAAAATAGTGACAAAGGCCTTTTCATAGCCGATAAAGATACTGGACTGAGGTGTATTGCCTATTTTAATCTCTTCCTTGATTCTTTCAAAGATAAGTACATTGGCATCTACTGCCATACCTACTGTTAATACGATACCAGCAATACCAGGCAAGGTAAGCGTTGCCTGCAATAATGATAAAACAGCAACAATGACAATCAGGTTAAATGCGAGTGCTACATTGGCTATTAATCCAAAGGTTTTGTAATACACCGCCATCAATATCAAGACTAAAACGAAACCAACAACGACCGACATCAGGCCTTTATCAATATTATCCTGACCAAGACTGGGCCCTACCGTACGCTCTTCAACAATATCAACAGGAGCAGCCAGCGCGCCAGCTCTTAGCAACAAAGCAAGATTTCGCGCTTCCTGAGGATTATCCAGTCCAGTAGTTTGAAAACGCTTGCTAAATGTGTCCCGAATGGTAGCAACACTAATTACTTTCTCTACTTTTTCTTTATGCCTAACCTTTTTGCCGTTAACGGTACGTGTAGTTGATTTATATTCAATAAACACAACAGCCATCGGCTTGCCGATGTTCTTCAGTGTCATCTTGCCCATTTTTTTTGCGCCGATGCCATTTAAGGTAATGAAAACCGCCGCCGAACCATTTTGATCCAACCCAGACGAAGCGTCGACAATCTGATCACCGGTAACGATGACCCGCCGTTTAAGCAAAATGGGAGAGCCATCTTTCTCGTAAAACAGGCGAGTTCCAACGGGCACTCGTCCTCGTACTGCTTTTTGCACATCATGCTCAACATCAACCAAGCGATATTCTAAAGTAGCCGTTGTACCCAAAATTTCTTTTGCCCGAGTAGTATCCTGAACCCCTGGCAGTTGAACCACAATACGGCTATCGCCCTGTTGCTGTATGACTGGCTCAGCCACGCCAATCTCATTCACACGGTTACGCAAAGTGGTCATATTTTGAGCTAAAGCAAATTTTTTAATTTCTTTTTGCTCTGCCTCAGAAATATTTGCCAATAGTATTGTTGGATCATCAGTTTCGACTACATTTAGCGCTCTAAAATCTTTATCCAAAAGCTCTAAGCTTGTAAATGCTGACTTCTCCGATTTTAATTTTATTTTGATGCTGCCATTTTCTTTAGTTATAGACTGGTATCTTATTTTAGCGGCTCTAAAACCAGATCTAATATCATTATAATATCTGTCCTCCGCCTGCTTAATGGCAGCATTCATATCGACTTGCAACAGAAAATGCACCCCGCCCCGAAGGTCTAGCCCCAGATACATTGGGTCTGCACCGAGCGCTCGCAGCCAGCCAGGTGTGGCCGGTGCTAAATTTAGAGCGACTGTAGTATCGTTCCCTACTGAATCTCTTAATATATCTGCAGCCTTTAACTGATCATCCGTATTATCAAACCGAACCAGAATTTTTCCATCATCAAATTCAAATGATTTTGCCTTGAAACCAGCATTTTTAATGATTTTTTCAATCTCATCAGCTTTAGCCTGTTCCATTTTAGTCGTTGTCGAAGAAGACAACTGGACTGACGGGTCATTGCCAAACAGGTTTGGCAATGCATAAATAATTCCGATAAACAGTATTACCAAAATTAAAAGATTTTTCCAAAAAGGGAATCGATTTTGCATTTTTCTTCCAACAATTAAACATCAGGATATGAGCAAACCATTCTTGCAAATCGCTTTGATCTTATTCTAAATGCCATAAGCAATAGAGCCAACAGCAATCACCGCTGCCCTATCTCTCTAAAAACTAACAACTTTACACTTTAAACCTTTTACTTGCTGCCACTTGATTTCTTGCTTACTGTTTTATAGGTTCCTTTAGGCATCATATTAGCGATAGCATGTCGCTGGACCTGCAAAAAAGTATTCTCTGCCACTTCAATTTTCACAAAATTATCATCTACACTAACAACTTTTCCTAAAATGCCGCCACTTGTTACAACCTCAGCACCTTTTGCCAGAGCTGCCAGCATCTGCTTCTGCTCTTTAGCCCGTTTAGACTGAGGGCGAATAAAAAGAAAGTAAAAGAATACTAAAATTGCCAATGGAAAGAGCAGCCCCTCAATTCCTGGCTGCGCAGCTGCTGCTGGAGCGGCCTGAGCCATTGCATCAGATATAAAAAAACTCATTGTTACCCTCAATTATTATAATTATTTACTCTGCCAAATCATCAACAGCCTGACAATCCAGCTCAAAACCGTGCATTATGACACAGTTGGTACGGATTTACCCCTCAACTGATAAAATTGTCGGATAAAATCACCAAATTCAGACTTTTCAATGGCATCTCGCATATCCTGCATAAGCTTTAAATAATAATACAGATTGTGAATGGTGTTAAGCCTAGGCCCCAGCATTTCTTTGCATTTATCCAAATGGCGCAGATAGGAGCGCGAATAATTTTGGCAGGTATAGCAGGCACATGTCTCATCTAATGGTGCCGTATCAAATTCATACTGAGCATTTCTAATTTTAACGACGCCTGTGCTAGTAAATAAATGGCCATTTCTGGCATTTCGTGTAGGCATTACGCAATCAAACATATCAATCCCCCGCCTAACCGCCTCAACCAAATCTTCTGGTGTCCCTACCCCCATTAAATACCGTGGCTTGTCCACTGGCATTTTCGGATGGACTACTTCTAAAGTCGCCATCATTTCTTCTTTTGGCTCACCTACCGATAGTCCGCCAATCGCATAGCCATCAAAGCCAATATCAATCAAACCATCTATAGATTCTTGCCGTAAATGCTCATACATACCACCTTGCACAATACCAAACAGAGCTGATGGATTATCGCCATGCGCCTTTTTGCTGCGCTCAGCCCAGCGTAAAGACAATCGCATTGAGTCTGCAGTTTCCTGTACAGTTGCAGGGTAAGGCGTACACTCATCAAATATCATTACAATATCAGAACCTAAATCTCGCTGCACCAGCATAGACTCCTCCGGCCCCATAAAAATCTTACTGCCATTAATGGGTGATTTGAAGGTTACGCCTTGCTCAGTAATTTTCCGCATTGCCCCAAGGCTAAACACCTGGAAGCCGCCAGAATCCGTTAAGATAGGTTTGTCCCAGTGCATGAAATCATGCAAATCGCCATGCGCTTTCATTACCTCCATGCCCGGACGCAGCATTAAATGAAAGGTATTTCCCAATATGATTTGCGCACCAATGCCTGTCAATTCTTCCGGCGTTAACGATTTAACAGAGCCATAAGTTCCTACAGGCATAAAAATAGGCGTTTCAATAATGCCGCGGGCAAATTTTAACTGTCCTCTACGTGCATGGCCATCAGTATTTTTTAGTTTAAATTCCATTAAAAAAGTAATTAATATTTCATATGTTATTGTTACTATTACAAGGCATCATTCATTTCACTAATGTTAATATTCAATATGAACACATGCCATTTACTTATGCCCAGGCTGCAACAAGGCTTCTTCAAACATATTAACACTATTACAAACTCTTCCTCACATCGTAATGGGATGCCCATTTTCTATATCAGATACCATATTAAATAATACACGATACTGATCAAAAAAAAGACCAGTAAACTGGCCTTTTTTATTAAGCTAAACTGAAATAAACAGCTACTTCAACAACCCTTGCAACAGTCCATTCAACTTATGTACAAAAGCGGCGGGGTCATCCAGCTGTCCACCTTCACTCAATATTGCCTGATCAAATAAAATATTGGTTATATCCGCAAAACGATCGTCATCCTGCTCATCTTTAATGCTAGTCACTAAAGCATGTGTTGGATTAATCTCAAAAATGGGCTTGCTTCCTCCCATCCCCATCATATTCATTGACTGGCCGGCTTCCTTCATAATACGCTCCATATTAAGACTCATATCATTATCGCCCGTTACCAAGCAGGCAGGAGAATCAGTCAAGCGATTGGTAACACGAACTTCGCTTACTTTATCACCTAACACTTCTTTCATTTGCTTAAGAATAGACTCAAAATCTTTAGAGGTTTCCTCTTTCTCTTTTTTCTCTTCTTCCGTATCAAGCTTATCTAAATCCAATTCGCCTTTTGCAACAGACTGCAACTGCTTGCCATCAAACTCGGTTAAATTAGAAATTAGCCATTCATCAACACGATCAGCCATCAGAATGACTTCAATGCCTTTTTTACGGAAAATTTCTAAATGCGGACTGTTCTTAGCCGCTGAAAAACTATCAGCTGTTACATAATAAATCTTATCCTGCCCTTCTTTCATACGGCTGACATAATCTTCCAGCGATACATCTTGCTTTTCTTTATCAGTATGAGTAGAAGAAAAACGCAGTAACTTAGCTATCGCATCTTTATTTTTGTGATCTTCAATCACGCCTTCTTTTATGACATTACCGAACTCAGACCAGAATTTCTCGTATTTTTCCGCATCTTTGGACAAAGTTTTCAAAAGCCCTAAAACTTTTTTAACTGCACCCGCTTTGATGGTACTGATTTGCTTGCTTTGCTGCAGTATTTCTCTTGAAACATTCAGAGGCAATGAATCTGCATCAATCACTCCACGGACAAACCGCAAGTAGCGAGGCATTAACTGCTCTGCATCATCAGTAATAAACACTTTCCTGATATATAGCTTTACACCATGCTTAGCATCTCTGTCCCACATATCGAAAGGTGCTCGCGCAGGTACATAAAGCAATAAAGTATATTCGTTAGTTCCTTCAACCTTACTGTGTACATGTGCTAATGGCTCTTGAAAGTCATGCCCTACATGCTTATAAAACTCATTATACTCTTCATCTGTAATTTCATCTTTAGAGCGGGTCCATAATGCAGATGCGCTGTTAACGGTTTCTTCTTCAATACGTGCAGGAGCAGTTTCTTTACCATCCTCATCAGTTTCTGCAGGAATTTCTTTATCCATGATAATAGGCACAGAAATATGGTCTGAGAATTTTGTGATAATTGACCGTAACCTATAGCTATCTAAAAATTCATCTTCACCTTCTTTTAGGTGCAAGACAATTTCTGTACCGCGACTCTCTTTTTCAACAGCCTCGATAGTATAGTCTCCCTCACCAGCAGACTCCCAGCGTACCGCTTCTTTTTCACCTGCTTTACGGGTAGTTAAAGTAACCTTATCTGCAACAATAAAGGCAGAGTAAAACCCAACCCCAAATTGACCGATCAGTTCACTATCTTTAGCCTCATCACCCGTCATTTTTTCAAAAAACTGCTTAGTCCCTGATTTAGCAATGGTACCGATATGATCCTGCACTTCTTCTCTGGTCATTCCAATGCCAGAATCAGTCACTGTCACTGTACGCGCATCCTTATCAAAAGCAACGCGTATGGCAAGCTCACTATTTCCTTCATAAAGCCCATCATTAGACAGCGCTTCAAAACGTAGCTTATCTATCGCATCAGAGCCATTTGAAATCAATTCACGCAGAAAGATTTCTTTATTGCTATATAAAGAGTGAATCATCAGATGCAGCAAATGCTTTACTTCAGTTTGAAAACCTAAGGTTTCTTTTTTAGCTTCAACAGTCATGGTTTACTCGTTTCCTATTATTTCGTTTGATTGAATTAAATTTGGGGGCGTTAATTTTTTTTTCAAGAGATATTTTTAGTTTTAGAAGGACTGTTTAAGTTTTGGCCGTAACTAGAACTGAAGTTCCACATAGTCTGAAAGGTTGCCGAGATTGATTGGACCCAGCCTTTCAAAGCTCTTGGTATTAATATTATCAGTCACAAGCGCATGATATAACAGATTTTTACCAACCCACCAATAAACCCACGAGTAATTTAGAGAAGCATGCAAGCACGCTCAACATAATTTATGCGACTATTCCCTATTGGATCAATCAGTGGTTTACTCTCAAGACTTCACCTTCAGTTCTTGCTGATTTTTGCAGTAAATACAAAACCAAAGGCCGAGCATTTGATTACTGTTGGCTAAAGTTCTTTTCTTTGCTTTTAAGTAGATCATTCCCCAATTTTTTAACTTTTCCAAAATATGCTCCAGCTCCAGCTCCAGACTTGTTTTTTTTATCTAACTCTTTTTTATTTTTAATGATGCTTACTTTTTGCTATATTATACTGCTCACGATTACCCTCAACTGAACGGAGAAGCTTATGCTAAGCATGCCATTTATTGACCTTTTTTCTGGCATAGGTGGAATCAAGCTAGGCTTTGAAAAATCAGAATTTAAATCAGTTTTTTCTAATGATTTTGATGCATATTGCAAAACCACTTTTGACCACAATTTTACTTCATCAAAGAATGATGAAGGTTTATATCTGAGCGACATTGCAGACGTAACTTCATCTATTTTACCTCCCTTTGAATTTTTAACAGCTGGCTTTCCATGCCAACCATTCTCCATAGCTGGTTATAGAAAGGGCTTCATGGATAAGGGGCGAGGGGACTTATTCTTTGAATTATTGCGAATACTAGAAGATAACAAGCCAAAAGCTTTTATGCTTGAAAATGTGAAAAACTTAAAAACTCACAATGCGGGCTCAACATTAAAAATAATATATCAGGAGCTGGAAGCACTTGGATACCATGTTGCAGATGCTGTTCTTAATACGGCTGAATATGGCGCATTACCACAGAATAGAGAAAGAATTTACATTGTAGGGTTTTTATCAAAAGAAGCTTATAATCAATTTCAATTCCCGAAAAAAATTGCTCTTACAAAAACAATTCATGATTGTTTAGTTACCGGTAAAGTAGATGAAAAATACTATTACAAAGGCAAACCGCTTTATGAAAGAATTGTTGATGACATAAAAAGCAGAGATACCATTTACCAATGGCGAAGAAAATATGTTCGAGAAAACAAAAGCAATCTTTGCCCAACCCTTACAGCAAATATGGGGACAGGTGGCCATAACGTCCCAATAATTTTAGATGCCAAAGGAATAAGAAAATTAACACCTAGAGAATGTGCAAATTTCCAAGGGTTTCCCAAAGATTATAAACTCCCTAAAATTGCTGACTCCCAACTATATAAACAAATTGGAAACTCTGTATCTATTCCTGTTGTAGAAAGGATTGCTAAAGAAATTAAGAAAGCTATGTAATTAATGTTTTATATAAACCAAACAAATGAAGAAAAGAATAACTACCAAAAATACCTAAGAATTGTTGGTAGCTTATCCAACTTATTTTCCGAATCAGATACCCCGTATTTATATTACAGAGTAGCTGAAAGAATTTTTTGCGATGCATTTAATGCAGAAGATCTATCAAGAAGTGATGTTTCATCTGATGCAAAAAAGGATGGTGTAGGTATAGGGTTAAAAACTTTCTTAGCGGGGAACCACAATACTTTTCAAAAAGTAGCAGAATTTAATAGTGATAGACCAAACTATACAGATTTACCGAGTATTGAGCTTATCAGAGAAATTGCAAGATTAAGAAATATTAGAATTAACTTTACTGAAAAAACGCATAATATGGATAGCTCAATCTATCATTGTATTATTAGAGAGCCAAACCGATTCAAAGTGTTTGAAGAAGAAATGTCATTAATTGATATTGGTAATATTTCTATTACAAAAAATGACGATCGTTCTATAGTTTTCAATGATGGAATTCATGAGTATTCGTTCTTATTATCTAAAAGCACACTTACTAAAAGATTTGTTACCACAAATGTAGTTCATGAATTTGACGTTAATATTATTAATGATCCATTAAGTAAATTAGAAAGCCACCTTTACTTTCACGACGGGGAACAACACCCCCAACAAAAAAATACTATATTACAAACAGTTTATCTTCCATTATATGGACAGAACCATACAGTTTTTCCGCGAAGCGGGTTAAACCAATGGAATGCAGATGGTAGGCCACGAGATGCGGATGAGGTTTATATTCCAATACCTTCCGCTGTTCATACTGTGTTTCCTGATTTTTTCCCAGATAGGAATACAAGATTTAATTTAAGGTTGCCCTCGGATAAAATTTTACCATCTAAGGTTTGCCAGGCTGGAGGTAAAGCCTTGATGTCATATTCTAATAAAGAACTAGGTAAATGGATATTACGTGATATTTTAGAAATAGACGAGGGTGAATTGGTAACAAATAAAACACTCCAAGAAATAGGGATAGATTCGGTACGAATTGATAAAATAGGCGATTTAGAATTTGAAATTAACTTTGCCCAAACTGGCGCATTTGAGGACTTTAAAGATAGCCACCTATAACCCTTTTCTATTATGAATGCCTTTAGCAAGAGACTGTTAGCATTCGGGTAATCTCAACGTACCGTCTTTACCGGAAATAACATGCAAAGTGATAATAATGTCTCCCAGCAATCACCTTGCTCTTGCCCTTTAATTTGCCGATCAGCTTTCGCGCACTGCAATAAAATCTCCTGCAGTTTCTGAATTGTTATTCGTGACACGGTGGCGTTAACTAACTGTTTCCGCTTATCCCATAAGCGATTATTTTTAAATACCAGTTCTTTATTCTGCCCCTCGCTAATGGCTATTTTTATATTAATTAGCATTCTGGTTTCGCGAGCCAAAGCCCACAACACCACTGGCGCAGCAATTCCCTCCGCTTTTAAACCATTTAAAATCTTAATTGCCCGGCCCATTCGGCCGGCCAACACACAGTCTGTTAGTTTAAACACGTCAAAACGGGCACTGTCTGCAACCGCCTGCTCTACAGCCTGTTTAGAGATTGTTGCATCTCCATATAAAATGTAGAGTTTTTCAATTTCCTGAGCAGCTGCCAGCAAATTGCCTTCGATACGCGAGGCTAATAGCTTGATTCCGTCAGTGGCTAGCTGCAGCCCTCTCTTTTGGGCTCTGCGTTGCAGCCATTGAATCAAAGCTACTCCATCTAACGGCCAGACTTGAACTATGACACCAGTTTGATCGAGCGTCTGACACCATTTTGTCTTTAAGGTGGCACCTGTTATTTTTGGTGCTGTAATAAGCAATAGGGTATCTTCGGGCAAACGCTGACAATAATTTATTAAAGTCTTTGCCCCATCGGTTCCCGGCTTGCCTGAGGGCAGTCTTAAGTCTATTATTTTTTTATCTGCAAAAAGTGATAGTGAATCAGCGGCCAGACTCAACTCCCCCCAATCAAAACCCGTTTCTACCGATAGAACTTCTCGTGTCAAATAGCCTGCATTTTTTGCGGCCAGCCTAATGGCATCCGCAACTTCACCTTGCTGCAAAGGCTCATCTCCAGTCACAAAATAGACTGGCGCAAGCTGTTTTAACGCGCCAGCCAATTGTTCGGCATTTAAACGCACAGCTATCTTTCTAGATTTTCCAACACCACTCTAGAGCGGTTGACAATTGACTGCACTGCTCTGCGGTACATTTCATCTCTGATAACTCGCTCCTCGTTATCTTTACCCAGCACTTCTTCCTGATTGTTAAAGTAGTCTTTAGTAATTTCAATCTTCTGCGTTTTAGACAATGCTTTCCTTTCTGCATCAAGCAGATTAAACTCGAGCTGATAAATAATTTCATATTCACTTGCTCTGCCTGTTGAACTTAAAGAAAGCACTCGTCTATCCATTTTTTCTTTAATAACTTGCACTATTAGCCCTGCCTGTTCAACTTTATCCACTAACTGTCCGCCTGAAGACTTTAACGTTTTTTTCATAGTCTTTTGCAACTGAGCAGAAGCATTTTGCAAATAAATACTCTTTAATCCTTCAGGCAAATCAATACTGCCCCGCAATTGGTATCCACAGGCAGAAACGAACAATAACAAAGTCAACAGTACGGTCTTTTTAATTTGGGGCATAACTTTCAAGTTCTCAATGCTCATAAATTGATTGAAGATTTAAACAACAATATTAACTAATCGTTTAGGTACCACAATTACTTTTTTAATGGTTTTGCCATCAATAAACCTCATAACATTTTCATCGGCCAAAGCCATTTTTTCAATATCGTCTTTACTGGCCGTCGCTGACACCGATATATCGCCACGCAGCTTACCATTAACCTGCAGCATCATTTTTATTGAGTCCTGCTCCAATGCCGACTCATCTATTGCAGGCCAGGGTTCAATTACAATATCCCTATCATGGCCTAATTCCTGCCATATTTGCGTACAGATATGAGGCGTTATCGGTGCAAGCATTAATGATATGGTTTCTAGCACTTCTTGACGGATAGCTTTTCCATTTTCAGAATCATCATTAAATTTTGATAAGGCATTAACCAGCTCCATATTGGCTGCAATAACAGTATTAAAGGTGTAGCGCCTACCATAGTCATCGGTGGCTTTCTTTAATGCTAAATACAGTTGACGGCGAATGGCTTTTTGATCATCTGTTAAAGACTTTTTATCCAATGCGGGTGCCTGCTGGGTTTTATCCACATGCAAAAACACTTGGCGCCACAAGCGCTTTAAAAAACGATAGGACCCTTCTACTCCGCTATCAGACCATTCCAATGACTGTTCTGGCGGTGCGGCGAACATGATAAACATGCGGACAGTATCTGCTCCATATTGCACTATCAATCCCTGCGGGTCTACTGTATTACCTTTTGATTTGGACATTTTTGCACCATCTTTTAGCACCATGCCTTGCGTCAGTAAGCGTTTAAAAGGTTCGTCACAGCTCACCAAGCCCTCATCACGCAACAGCTTGGTGTAAAAGCGGGCATACAATAAATGTAAAATCGCATGCTCTATCCCTCCTATATAATGATCCACCGGCAGCCAGTATTTAGCACTTTCTGCTAGCATGCTATCATCACTCTTGCCTGCATAACGGGCGAAATACCAGGATGATTCCATAAAGGTATCGAAGGTATCCGTCTCTCTTTTTGATGCTTTGCCACACGTTGGACAGTCTGCATGAGGAAAGCTTGGATGAGCTGCCAAAGGGGATTGAGAACCGTCTAGCACCACATCATCTTTAGGCAGCTCAACAGGCAAATCAGCATCAGGTACGGGGACTGTGCCACAGTCATCACAATAAATAATAGGAACAGGTGCTCCCCAGTAGCGCTGCCTGGAAACACCCCAGTCTCGTAAACGGAAATTGGTTTTTTTTTCGCCTTTATTATCTGCTTCAAGCTTTTTGGCAATGGCATCAAAAGCATCTGCCGAACTCAAACCATCAAATCCCGCAGAGTTTTTCAAAACGCCTTTAACTGTAAATGCTTGCTTTGATATGTCATCTTCTTTGCCTTCGGCTGAAAAAACAACCTGCCTGATAGCAATGCCATATTTATTGGCAAATTCATAATCACGCTGATCATGCGCAGGTACTGACATAACTGCACCTGTGCCATAGTTCATTAAAACAAAGTTTGCAATCCAGACGGGGACTTCTTCGCCCGTAATAGGATGAATAGCCTTTACACCAGAATCTACGCCACGTTTTTCCATGGTTTCCATGGCTGCTTCAGAGGTTTCCATTACCTTGCACTCATCCAGAAAAGTGCCTATTTCAGCATTTCCTTTGGCGGCTTCTATGGCAACCGGGTGTTCTGCTGCCACAGCTAGATAAGTTACACCCATCAAGGTATCAGGACGGGTAGTATAAATTCTGATAGGCTCAGCTCTCGGTACGGAAAAATCCATTTCCACACCTTCGGAACGGCCAATCCAGTTTGCCTGCATGGTTTTGACCTGTTCCGGCCAGCCATCGAGTTTATCCAAATCCTGCAACAATTCATCAGCATAAGCTGTGATTTTTACAAACCACTGAGAAATTTCCTTTTTCTCTACTTGAGTATCGCAACGCCAGCAACAGCCATCAATCACCTGCTCATTGGCCAAAACGGTTTTGTCGTTAGGGCACCAATTGACAGGCGAAGTTTTCTTATAGACCAAACCTTTTTCTAGCAGCCTTAAGAAAAACCATTGCTCCCAGCGATAATATTCAGGGTCACAGGTTGCCAGCTCTCTGCTCCAGTCATAACCAAAACCCAATTGCTTTAATTGGTCTCGCATATAATCAATATTGCTATACGTCCAGTCAGCAGGATGTACCTTATTTTGCATGGCCGCATTTTCTGCTGGCAAACCAAAGGCATCCCAGCCCATCGGCTGCATTACGTTTTTACCTTGCATGCGCTGATAGCGACTGATGACATCACCTATTGTGTAATTTCGCACATGCCCCATATGCAACTTTCCACTGGGATAGGGAAACATTGATAAACAGTAATACTTTTCTTTATCAGCATCTTCGGTGGTATTGAACACATTAGCTTTCTCCCAGTTTTTCTGGGCTGTCTGTTCAATTTCTAATGGCGTGTAATTTTCTTCCATCCTACTCGTCTTTTTACATACAAAAGCGTTAGAATACAGTACAGACGTTTAAATCTAAAGTGTATTTTAAGGAGAAAGCTATGAGTGATAATAAATTTATTGAAGCCTATGACCACTTGATGGAACATTTATACGAAATAATGGACGATACCTTGCATTCTGTTTCAGATGCGATGGAACTGGCCAAAGAAAAAGTTAGCGAATTAGGCGGGCTGACTCAAGAAGAAATAAACGAAGTCTCTGACTTTTTAATGCGTGACATTGAACATGCGGCTGACTCTACACCTGCGGTCAGTGATAAAGACTCGTTAGCCGAATGGTTTAAATTTGACGTTGAGCTAATAGAAAACTTTGCATTGGATGCCTTTTTAAGTCTTGCCGATAAAACGCGCATTGAATTGGCCAAGATTGAAAAGCAGGCGAATAAATACCATCCTTATAGAAGTGGTAATATTACAGGGCCCGGTACTTTTATTTGCGACCAATGCGGCAAGAAAATAGCATTTAAATCAACTAGCGAAATACCTGAATGCCCTGAATGTCATGCAAAAACTTTCACTCGCAGTTGATATTACTGCTTCAAGGCTTATAATGCAGTTTTATCTATCTCATTTCACGAGGGAATAATATGCGCAGGGTTATCTTCAACCAAAAAGGTGGGGTAGGCAAATCAACCATTACTTGTAACTTGGCTGCTATTAGCGCTGTAGAGGGTAAGCGAACCCTAGTGATCGATCTTGATATACAGGGAAATTCGACGCAATACCTGCTAGGCCATAAAATCACTGACCCTGATAAAACTATTGCTCATTTTTTTAAAGATTGCCTAGGCATCACTCTGTTTGGCGGTGGCAAGGAAGGACTAGATAGTGCAGTTCACGAAACGCCTTTCCCAAATTTATTTGTTTTGCCTAGCCACCCGGAACTTGAGGCCTTGCAAAGCAGACTAGATTCGAAATATAAGATATTTAAACTCAGAGAAGCTCTAGACAAACTAGAAGGCTTTGATGCTATCTATATTGATACGCCGCCCATTCTCAATTTTTTTAGTCAGTCTGCATTAATTGCAGCAGATAAATGCTTAATCCCCTTTGATTGTGATTCATTTTCCAGAGATTCTTTATATACTTTAATGAATTCAATTGCTGAGGTAAAAGCAGATCATAATGAAAACCTTGAAATCGAAGGTATTGTGGTTAACCAATATCAAAAACAGGCGAATTTGCCACGACAGCTGGTCGAAGAATTGATTTCAGAAGAACTTCCTGTACTAGACACTAAGATTTCACCTTCGGTTAAAGTGCGGGAGTCTCATTCGGCATCGCAGCCTTTAGTTCATTATGCCCCTAATCATAAACTGACTGATGAGTACCGTGCTCTGTATGTTGAAATTCATTAGCCATTTCGGTTAGTTAATGCCCGAGAAGGAGCAAAAATAAATGCATCCAGCTATCAAGCATTATTGCCGGATGCATTGCTCTGAGTCGATTTAAAACTAAAAGGCTAAAAGAGCAGTGACTTGCAGCTAGCCACCTAACTAATCGCTAATTTATTATTGATCATCCCCATTTTATATAATAGATTCGTATCAAGATCATATTCTTCCGCTCTTGCTATTCGCTTTATTCTATATTTTTCACCGGTCTTGTCCGTATCGGTTTTCGCCAAATCAATTGGGTAGGCCTCAACCCGTATCTTCTTTTTATTTAGCAATATGATAATTTTAGGTTTTAATTTTTTTGCCTGATTGACTTCTACAACAATAGCGACCTCACCGTTTGTCAGCTCTACAATACTGCCCGTTGGGTATATGCCTAGACACTCTATAAACTTAATGACCAGAGCCGAGTCAAGCTGTGTACCGCTGTACTCTATCAGCAATTTAATTGCTTCCAAATGTGTCCGGCCTTTCCTATAGACTCGATTGCTTACAATTGCATCATACATATCCGTAATTGTTACAATTCGTGTATAAGGATGAATGCATTCTTCCGTCAGCCCCCGCGGATAGCCTTTTCCATCCAGTCGTTCATGATGCCCATATGCAGCATCTATGGCACAGCCTGACATTCCACTGCTAGCCATCAATAGCTTCCAGCCTAAAGCTGTATGAGTCTTCATAACTTTTCGCTCTTCCGGATCAAACAGTCCTGGTTTATTGAGTATTTCCAGAGGGATTTTTATTTTCCCCATATCATGCATCATACCGCACAAGCCAAGCTCTTCAAGCTCTGGCTCAGATAGGTTAATATGTCGCCCCAATGCAATAGCAAAGACACAGACATTCATACTATGCTGTGAAGTATACTCATCTTTATTCTTTAGCTGAGTCATCCACATTAGAGCATCTGGCGAGTTAATAACGCTTTGGACACATTGTGCTACGGCTTTTTTTGCAATTTCTGCATTAAGAGCTCTCCCCAAAGCAATCTCTTGCATAAAACTTTTTACCAAACTGGTGGTTTCATGATAAACCGATTCGGCATATTCAAATTCAGCATTAAAATTTATTTTTTGGACAGGAGTTTCACGCCCCTCAAGCCAGCCCTTAGAAAAAACTGTATTTTTTTGTTTAAGCCGGGTATCTTTTTTTTGCTTTAGGGTATCGATGTAAACAAAGTCGCATTGAGCTTGCACTTCTTTTATTTCAGCTGCATTTTTCAGCTCAAACCCTTGAAACAGAAAAGACGTTTCCAGCCAGGGACGATCAAGTTTCGACACATACATGCCCACTTTCAATTCCTGGACATCAATTCGGGTCAACTCTGTCGAAGAACTTAAAAAAATATTGTTATCATTAATCAAAATCTTACCTAACTTTATATCTCGCGCTTATTTGTAAAAATATAAAGCAAAAAAACCAATAAAACCAGCATTATAATAACAATTCTATCTCCCAATTTTGCATAGGGGGTCATCCCTCCCATAGGTAAAATATTTCCTGTTAAAACAGTCTGTTTAAATAAAGGAGCTTTGGCAACAATTGTACCATCAGGCGCGACAATTGCCGTCACCCCCGTATTTGTAGCTCTCAGCAAATAGCGCCCTGTTTCCAACGTCCGCATTTGTGCAATTTGCATATGCTGATGCGGTTCAATTGAATTTCCAAACCATGCGTCATTTGTGACATTGACTAAAAAAGCAGCGTCGGGCATCCCTCTTATTGCTTCTTCGCCAAAAGCATCTTCATAGCAAATTGAGGTAGAAAAAGGGTATCCTCCAGCTTCTAGCAGAACCTGATCATCCCCGCCCGGGGTAAAGTTCCCTAAACGTATATTCAATGAACCTAAAATAAAACCTGACAATGGCTGCAGGGGCAGGTATTCTCCGAAAGGCAGCAAATGATTTTTATTGTATCGCCCTTCATTTTCCCCCAAAGTTAAAACTGCATTAAAATACTCATCAGCTTCGCCTCTGGCAGGCAAACTGACAATTAAATCTGTATTTTTTTCCTTGGCTTTTGCAGAAAGAGGATCAAGATAAAAAGTTTTTACTTGGGATAAGTAGGCAGGAATGGCTGTTTCAGGCCAGATGACTATGTCAGAACTCCAGTGCTGCTCAGTTAATTCCTGATAGCTTAATAAGGTTTTTACTCTATTTTCAGGCAGCCACTTTTGGTCTTGTGGCACATTCCCCTGAATAAGGGCCACCTGAATAGGCTCCCCTATAGCGTCAGTCCATTTAACTGTGCTTAAATAGCCTCCCATGCTCCATAGCAATAAAAGCACAATAAGTGCCCAATTATATTTAATCGTTCTATTAATTGCAGAAATAATAATCGATGCAGTTAACCCCAACAAAAACCCTGTACCGTATACCCCAACAATGGGCACAAAGCCTTGCAAAGGTGTTTCTAGCTGGGTATAGGCAATTTGTAGCCAGGGAAAACCATTGAGAAACCAATAGCCTCTGTAGTACTCGACAAAAATCCAGACAAAGGGAAAGAACCAGACAACTCGGGCTTTATGCTTTTTGCCTGATAGGCTAACTGAAAGATAGGCCGTAAATGCGGGGAATAGAGACCAGAAACATACAACGGCAAAAGTTAGCAGAGCCGCACCTAAAACAGGTGCACCTCCATAATCATGAATACTGATATATACCCAGGAAATTCCACTTCCAAATAACCCCACTCCAAATAGATAGCCTCGAAAAGCCGCACGACCGGGAGAACAGTTTAGCCAGGCCAAAAAGATAAGGACTAATGAAACAACAGCTAAAAATGAATAATTAAAAGGGGCAAATGCCAAGGTTAGGAACAGGCCTGCTAAAGGGGAAATCAGCTCCCATCGCCATTTCGATAAAAAAATCATCTTTAGCTCATATATTTATAAAAGTGAGTTTCTATTATATAGCCAGCTCCTAATAGTCTTTTAACAATCTCATAAAAATAAACTATTTAAAAGCTCAGTCAAAAAGACTAATGCTAGATGATGAAACAGATGAAACGCTGTTCTTACTTCTATGCCCCCTAATTGCCTTCATAACTAATAGCTCCTCACCTCTATCACTCGTTATAAAAACCGAGGAACCCCTTTTATATGTTCTTGCGCCATAAATACATACCGTAACCCCATTAGAGTAGAGCCATCATCTTCATGTTCAACCCACATAACTTCTATCTCCCCCTTCAAGTCAAGCTGCTGAAAATCAAACGTGGTTAGCATTCCCTCTTTAATATCAACCTTTTCTTTTAAATGAATCATCAGTCCATCTACCGATACATTATGAGTTAAAAACACGTAAGTTTTATTATTTAAAATAATTTCACCTGGAGCCGTTAATGATTTTCTATAAGCTTTCCGCTTATACAGCAGGTTGCTCACATCATAAGACAGGTTTCTAAATTCAAGAGCAAAATAGATAAGACCATCAACCTTCTCCGCACGAACAACATCAGCTTCACCTGCAACACGCATTTCTGGCAAATAAAGATCAATAGTTGCCGAAGGCTCCAGAGCATGAAACAGTTCATCTACTTCAGTAATAATTTTATTAGCATCTAATTCGGCTAATAACCCGGTAATAGATAAATTTTTTACCGTAATTTCCAATTCCTCATCTGCGATATAAATGAGTCCATGCGAGCTAAGGCTTTTACGATAAAATCTTTTTTCTTCAGACATTTCATTTTCTTCTAAAATAGTGACATGGTTCAAAGTATAGTTAATTATTATGGTTATTCCATCCTTTAGCATTTTTTTATGAAAAAAAAATTTTTTTACCTTGGTCTAATATTCTGTTTATCATCCTGTACAGCTACAGCTCCAAAAAATCCCAACAATATATGTTCAATTTTCAGAGAAAAGAACGATTGGTACGATGTGACAAAAGAATCCTATGAAAAATGGGGCATTCCCATTCACATTAATATGGCGATAATGTATCAGGAATCACGGTTTGTAGCCGATGCGCAACCGCCTCGCACCCGCCTATTAGGCATAATACCCTGGTTTAGACCTAGTAGTGCCTACGGCTATGCACAAGCTATTGATGGCACATGGAACAGCTACCTAATGAATGCCGGAACCTGGGGTGCAGATAGAGATGACTTTTCTGATTCCATTGACTTTATTGGCTGGTATTGCGCTACCAGTCATCGCAAACTGGGCATTTCTAAATGGGATGCAAAAAAACTTTATCTAGCCTATCATGAAGGCCACAGTGGCTATAAACGGAAAACCTATTTAAAAAAACGCTGGCTTTTAAGAACAGCTAAAAAAGTTGCTAAAAAATCTCAGCAATTTAATGCCCAGTTATCTGCCTGCAAAGAGGAATTAGAAAGCACATCCTGGTTTTTTTGGTAAACTATGTCTCTCAATCACTAATAACAACGGAATATTTAATGAAAAACCCAGTTATTGTCATTCTATCCGCTATTTTAATAGGAATCACTATGTTCTCTATGGCAAACGCCACTTCACCAGAAGAAAATAAAGCGGCAGGAGAAGCCTTTCTTGCTGAAAATACTAAAAAAGAAAATATTGTAACCACAGCAAGTGGCCTGCAATATGAAATTCTTGTTAAAGGCGAAGGTCCTTCCCCATCTGCAACAACAAATGTTACTGTGCATTATAAAGGCACCACGCTGGATGGCAAAGAGTTTGACAGTTCATACAGTCGCAATGAACCAGCCACTTTCCCATTAAACAGAGTGATCGCAGGCTGGACAGAAGGTCTGCAATTAATGAATGTCGGTGCCAAATACCGTTTTTTCATTCCCTCTGAACTTGCTTATGGTCAACGTGGCGCAGGGGCAGATATTGGTCCAAACGAGGCCCTTATTTTTGAAGTTGAACTGCTAAGCTTCTAAGCAATAACCTCCTCTTAGGCATCAATTAAGCCTTGCTTAAGCAAGGCTTTTTTATTTGAAAACATGACAAAATATCAGCTTTTTGCAACAACTCCCAAGGCAATGGAAGACATTCTTGCCAATGAATTAAAACTGCTGGGCGCAGAGAATGTTCAGGCAAAAATGGCTGGCGTGGCTTTTCAAGGCAACCTTGAAATGGCCTATAGAGCATGTCTTTGGTCAAGAACTGCAAATCGTATTTTGCTTCCTTTAAAATCCTTTGAAGTTAACTCAAAAGAAGATCTGTATGAAGCTGTAAAAAAAATCAATTGGTTTGAGCACTTTAAACCCGATGAAACTTTTGCTGTTTCTTTCAGTTCGAAAAATTCTGAAGCAATAAATAATACACACTTCGGAGCATTGGTCGTAAAAGATGCTATCGTTGACCAAATGCGGGCTAAATTTCAAAAACGACCTAATATTGATCTTAATCGCCCCACCATCAAGATCAATGTATATTTAAACAACAACAATGCACAATTAAGCTTGGACCTTTCTGGTGAAAGCTTACACAGACGGGGCTACAGAGCTGCCAATGTACAGGCCCCCATTAAAGAAAACTTAGCGGCTGCGATGCTGTTACGAAGCGACTGGCCTGAAATTGCAAAACGGGGGGGCTCACTTATTGACCCAATGTGTGGCTCTGGTACTTTATTATTAGAAGGGGCTTTAATTGCAGCAGATTATGCACCAGGGTTAATGAGAGACTACTATGGTTTTCTTGGCTGGAAAAAGCATGACGAAGAATGCTGGCAAAAACTTCTCACTGAAGCTGAAGACCGCAAGACAACTGGACTTCAAAACATGCCTATCATTGCAGGTTTTGACCAAAGTCGCCGCACTGTAGCCACTGCGATTCAACACACCGAAAATGCAGGGTTTCAGAATAAAATACATGTAGAAAAAAGAGATATTTCTGATGCAGAGCCAGCAATTAGCTGGAAACCAGGCCTGGTAATCTGCAACCCTCCCTACGGTGAACGGTTAGGAGATGAGGAGAAAACATCTCAACTGTACCTGCAATTTGGCGAAATATTAAAATCCCGCTTCCAAGGCTGGAAAGCTTCACTCATTATTAGTAACCCAGAAATGGGCTTTCGTTTAGGCATTCGCTCACAAAAACCGGTCACGCTTTTCAATGGTGCTTTGGAATGCAAATTATTGCGATTAAATATAGAGGAAAACTCATTCTTCATACCTAAAGCAAAATCACAGCAGGAACGTATAGAACGTGTCACTAAAGAATTAAATTCTGAGACTGACCCTGCACATACTGCTGAAATGTTTGCTAACCGACTGAAAAAAAATCTGAAGAAAATGTCTAAATGGGCAAAACAGAAAAACATCAGCTGTTATCGTCTATATGATGCCGATTTACCTGAATACTCCGTTGCAGTTGATATTTACCAAGGTGATAACCTTTGGGTAAATGTACAAGAGTATGAAGCACCTAAAACCATTGCTGCCCACAAGGCAAATGAACGTCTTGCAGGCATCTTGGCAGAAATACCTCGAATACTTAATATTGATAAGTCACAAGTCTTTCTAAAAATTCGCCGCAAACAAAAAAAAACCGAACAATATGAAAAACAGGCAAATACAGAAAGATTTTATACTATTGAAGAAAATAATTGTAAATTTGCAATCAATTTTGAAGACTATTTAGATACAGGAATATTTCTTGACCACCGCCCTATTCGCCTCAAAATCCAGCAGCAGGCTAAAAACAAGAACTTTTTAAACCTGTTTGCATATACTGCAACGGCCTCTATACATGCAGCCATAGGCGGTGCTCTATCCACTACCAGCATTAATTCATCTAATACTTATTTAGATTGGGCAAAAAAGAATTTTGATTTAAATAATCTAAAAGGCAATGACAGACATATTCGCGCAGACTCTTCAATTTGGCTTGAAGAAGAGCGTAAAAAAGATAACCCATCACAATATGATTTAATTTTTCTAGACCCGCCTACATTTTCAAATTCAAAAAGGATGGATAATGTATTTGATGTCCAGCGGGATCATGCGACCTTAATAAATAATGCCTTAGCTTTATTGACAAGTAGCGGTACATTGTACTTTTCTACCAACTTTAAACGCTTCAAGCTTGATGAAATGGCTATTATCAACGCAAATATTAAAAATATCTCGTCATCCACGATACCGGCAGATTTTTCAAGAAGCCCAAAAATCCATTATTGCTGGAAAATTACCCATAAATGAAAACAGTTCATCTAACCATTAGTGGACGAGTACAAGGCGTTTACTTTAGGGCTTTTACTCAAAAACAGGCTATTAAGCATCAGGTAACAGGTTTTGTTCGCAACAAACCTGATGGCTCTGTTGAAGTTATTGCACGTGCTACCCCTTGTCAACTGGAAGCCTTTATTAGTTGCTGCCATAAGGGGCCTATACTAGCCAGCGTCAAGGATGTGCTCGTCAACAAAAGTATATCAGCAGAAACATTTACTCATTTTGAAATTCGTTAGGAAGAGCTTAATCCATAAATTTACGTTTCAACCAGTAATCAATGCTTACAAAATTTCCAGCTCCAATAAAGAATAATACTAGCAACATTATAAAATAAGTTACAGCAAATTCTACGCCATTGTTAAGAATGACTACACTCCCATTTTCAGTTAACCATTCATAATTACCATTATTCTTCAAAAGCGTCTTTACTATATCTAAACGCTCAATGGCTCCAACCGTTCTTTCTGTTGCAAATATGCCACTGCCTTCTGCAATAGCAAGCCAACCATTTTTCAAATGTACTGTGATAGCGGCAACTAACATAGTAATCATCAGCGGAATAGATATCAAGCGAACTCCAAACCCAACTAATAAAAAAATAGCTCCTAACACCTCAACCAAAGCAACTAGAAAAACCAACAAATAAGGTAAAGGTAAACCAAGTCCCCAGTCTTCATTTCCAAACCAGTCAACTGTATCGGAAAAATTCATAAATTTCTTGCTTCCAGCCATCCAAAAAACTGGAACCAGATATAATCTCAAAAAAAGTGGTGCAATAAAATCAACTACTTTTGCCTTATCACACCAGATAATCAACAAATTGATCAGACCTGGAGCTTTTTCAATAATTGTTGAAATATATTTATTATTCATTGTAAAAACCTGCCTTTTTATTATGATAAACAGAAACCAACTTACATCTTAACAATAATCATGCCCCCAATATTAGCAATATATTAACTGATATTCCAAAGAAAGTTCCCAAAGAATTATTCCAAACCCTTCTTGCAAAAGGCCCAATCAAAATAGAAGGGATCATTTCTCAAGGACATTGCTCCCTCACCGACGAATGGTATGACCAAGTTCAAGATGAGTGGATAATTATAATTGAAGGAAAAGCAAAATTAATATTCGAAAACAATTCATTTCCTATTTTTTAAGGCCTGGCGACTATCTTATAAGTACCCATGAAAAATGATTTTAACGAAAAAGTGAGATAATAAACAATTATTTGCCATCATAAATTCAAGTGATTTACGTAAAGCCATTAACTACAGAAGAAACTATTACATTAAATGAGATGCATAAAAACCATCCGTTGCATATGAGTAGAAAAAGAGCCCATTCCATTTTTTTAAGCCATCAGGGAATGTCAGTTCCCATGATTTATTCAATTTACTCAGTGTCTCGTCAGACAGTTTCCACTTGGTTCACTAAATGGGAAACTTTAGGCATTTGCGGTTTAGTTGATAATTCAGGGAGAGGACGCCCAAGTCTTTTGAGTGATGAGCAAAAAAGTGCTGTGATCAGGCAAGTGAAGAAATATCCGCGATCGTTAAAGGCCGTATTATCAAATCTTAGCAGTGAGCTAGGTTTTACCATGAGTATTGATACGCTGAAGAACATATGCAAACAAGCAGGGCTTGTATGGAAACGCGTTAGAAAATCATTGCGAAAAAAACGTAATCAAGATGACTTTGACGTGTCAAAAGAAGAATTGAAACTGTTAATACAACAGCATAAAGACAATGAAATCGATTTATGCTATTTCGATGAGTCAGGCTTTACATTAGAGCCTTGCGTTCCCTATGCATGGCAGCCAGTCGGAAAAACCATCGAAATACCCAGCTCAAAAAGTAAACGGCTTAATGTTTTAGGATTTGTTAATAGGGATTGTAAGTTCAATTCTTTTGTTTTTGAAGGGTCGATTAACAGCTCTTGTGTTGTCGCGTGTATTGATGCATTTTCGCATCAGATCAAAATCCCAACAACGCTTGAGATTGATAATGCATCAACTCATACAAGCCATGAGTTTAACAATAATCTTAAAGCGTGGACAGAAAGAGGCCTGACTATTTATCGTATACCTCCCTATTCGCCCGAGTTAAATATTATTGAGATTATATGGCGAAAAATAAAATACGAGTGGCTTCCTTTTTCAGCCTATGAGTCTTATCATTCGCTTGAACAGGAATTATTTCAGGTGCTTTCTAATATTGGAAAAAATCACAAGGTGGTATTTTCTTAAAACGTTAAATTAATTTTACTTGGATACTTATTTCCTTCGCATACAAAACATCGCGTATACTGGGCAGATCCAGAGATAAAACCTATTTGGTTAGCCCTCCATATTTACCCATCCCCAGCCAAAAGAATTCACGCCTGACTTTTCAAAAAAGCATTTTAAAATTCAATACCTAACCTGACTATGACTCTGCCGCTGGCTATCATCCTAAAAAAATCAGTTGAATATAGAGTTATAATCCCAAGTACCTAAATCACCTGAGCCGAGCCATGGTATTACCTCCAAAAACCACTCACCCAGAGGGTGACAAAGAAATCGCCTTTCCCAA
>Ga0256840_1000773_pt1 | contig 32057 bp, 26 predicted proteins | sample 355202metaG_FD_185969 | JGI IMG/M metagenome (GOLD analysis project Ga0256840, IMG submission 185969) | Hydrothermal vent microbial communities from Mid Atlantic Ridge, Atlantic Ocean - 355-202 | ecosystem: Environmental > Aquatic > Marine > Hydrothermal vents | place: Atlantic Ocean: Mid...
TCACAGAATACTTCCTAGTTTTCGTTTATTGGCAGGGCAACTTATAAGTAAGGAGACCTCGCAACAGGTGCGAGGATTGTCTGTATTTTCTAATTTTCTTTCTTCGCTAAACGTGTTTGAGAGGTAACTAAAAAATAGATAATCAATGATTGATTTAACCTTTGTTTTTTTAATTTAGCAGGATTAACAGGTGTTTTTCTCATTTCTCCGTGGTCTGTGTCCTCACAGAACACTTTTGAATGTCCTCTTTCATTTATGTTTCTAGGATAAACACCTGCCCCAGCGGGATCAAAACAGCAAAGTGGCGCATTGTCTGTTTTTAGAAAGAATAATACATGTGCTATTTTCTAAATGCTATGGTAAAAAATAAGCTAACGCCCTTTCAGGGCTTATTAACAGGCATTTTCACGAGTAGGGCGATGCCCTACTTTAAAGATTGAGCCCATTCAGGGCATTTTGACTACTAAAATTCTTACTCAAAACATGATTGCATCCACCCTTAAGTTAACGACTATGGTGTCTTCACAGACCGAAATCCCATGGTTGATTATGCTTTTAGATAAATGTTCTGTGGGGACACAGAACATGGGATAGGGTTTGGATAATGGCATGGGTCAGCGTTTCAATACACCATTTTAGCAGCAGATGCCTTGCTTCACCCAAACCGCTCCTCTAATTTTTTAACAAGTGTTTCTCCATATAAATAAGCATCTTCCGGCCACCGAGCGGTTACGATGTTTTCATCAATGCATACAAAAGGTTTTTTGGCATTTAGGCTTCCTCTTTGAAACTGACTTTTATCTTTTAGGCTGCTGCTTATTTCATCCTCGGTATATTCAGGGTAAGTTCTATAATAATCTCCTAATTTCCAGGCAGTAATATAGTAGGCGATTTTCTCCAGCCTTTTTATAAGTCCAGTAACAGTCCTGTTGTACACAATGCTTTTACCGGTTTCAGGGTTTTTGGTACGAGCCAAGACAATAGAACCATGGCAGATGGCACCTATTATTTTATTTGCCGTATAGAATTCTAATACAACCATTTGCAATGCTTTACTTTCTAAATATTGCCGCATTCCTTTAGCATGCCCTCCAGGTAAATGAAGCAATTTGTAGTCAGCTACATTAATTTCTTCATACTTTATCGGATTTGTGAATTCAGGTGTTTTTTCTAAAACCCTAAATATTTTAATTGCTTTGGGTTTTGCGCCTAACTGACCAAAAAGAACCCCAGTGATTAACAGCGGATCTACAGTACCTTGCGCTCCATTTTCTGTTGCAAAAACGACCTCATATCCTTTGCTTTTAAAAATGTGCCATGGAACAGATACTTCTGTTAAATCAAAATCCTTATTTGGTAGCGGTATGAGTATTTTCATTGTTTTTATAAAAAATGTACCATTGAACGAGGGCAATTTACCGTATGTATGGTTTAGTTCCGAACCTTCGAAGTCTTTTATGGATAAAGGGGTTGATAAAATCATAAGAATAAAGTCCTAACCCAGAGGCGATAATAGCTGATTTTCAGCAGTTTAATAATTGCATAACGGTTAGTTAACAAAAAATTAAACGCGCGTATTAAAATTCATCAAAAAGGATTTTTTTATTTACAGAAAATTACAAGGAATTGTGCGATAATGTTTTTAATTTCGCACTAGTGTTGAGTAAAAGGAACATGACCCAACACTTGAAAATAACACTAACTTAAATGAATTATTAACTTAAAAACTCACACATGAAAAAGTATTTACTTATTAGTATGTTTAGTTTGCTGCTGATGGCTTTTGGCAGTAATGCAGCCTTGGCGCAGACAGGTTCTGTGAAAGGAAAGATTCTTGATGGAACCACTCAGGATCCAATGATTGGCGCTACAGTATTGGTAAAGGGCACTACAACGGGATCTACAACGGATGTAGACGGAAATTTTGCAATTGATGGAATCGAAGCAGGAGTACAAGTGCTCGAAGTTTCTTTCGTAGGTTATTCAACACTTTCGAAATCTGTAACCATTGAAGGTGGGAAAACGGCTGATTTAGGAGCGTTCACTGTTGCTGAAGATATTACAACACTCGCAGGAATTACTGTAGTTGGTGTAATTGATGTTGCAAAAGACAGAGAAACACCTGTTGCTGTTTCAACAATTAAAGCAGCGGAAATCCAAGACAAACTTGGATCACAAGAATTTCCTGAAATATTAGCTTCTACACCTTCTGTATATGCCACTAAACAAGGGGGTGGTTTTGGTGATGCAAGAATTAATATTCGTGGATTTAACCAACGAAATGTTGCGGTGATGATTAATGGAATGCCTGTTAACGATATGGAAAATGGCTGGGTATATTGGTCAAACTGGGCAGGACTGTCCGATGTAACGTCCGCTATGCAAGTACAAAGAGGGTTAGGGTCTTCTAAATTAGCTATTTCTTCTGTAGGCGGAACGATTAACGTGATCACAAATACAGCTGCTCAAAAACAAGGTGGAACGCTTAGGTTTGGAATTGGTAATGATGGGTATAAAAAAATGTCTGCCTCTTATTCTACAGGATTGTTAGAAAATGGATTTTCTGCTTCTTTATTGTTTAGTAGAACGACTGGAAATGGATATATAGACGGAACAGAATTTCAGGGACATAACTATTTCATAGGTTTAGGGTATAAAATCAATGACAACCAAAACTTGATGTTTACTTTTACTGGAGCCCCGCAATGGCATAACCAGCATTCTAGGGCAACAGAAATAGAAAATTATATTAAGTATGGGGGAACAGAAGATGAGCCAAACAGAAAGTATAACCCTCAGTGGGGATATTTGAATGGGGATGTATATACATGGAGAAGAAATTTCTATCACAAGCCTGTGATGTCACTTAACTGGGACTGGCATATATCTGATGCGTCGTCTATTTCTACGGTTTTTTATGGTTCGTGGGGTCGTGGTGGAGGATCTGGTCCGATTGGAGAATATAGATTTACAGACGTTGATGGAAAAAGCCGAAGGTATCAAGATTTTAGATTGCCTAGAACCGCAGAAGGACAAGTAGACTTTGACTTTATTAAAAAGTTTAATCAAGGTAACGAAACCATATCGTCATATGGGGAGACACTTACAGCAGACGCTTCTTTGATAAATTCAAGAAGAAATGCAGGGTTTAGTCGAAGAGCATCTATGAACTCTCATAACTGGATAGGAGTTATCGCTAACTTCCATACCGAGGCTTCGGAAAATATTAGCTGGGATTTGGGCATAGATGCGAGAACCTATAAAGGCATACACTATAGAGTTGTAAATGATATATTAGGTGCGAGTGGCTATACCGATAGTAGGGATAAAAACAATCCGAACCGTACTATTGACCAATTTGTTGATGTTTCCCCGAGTTGGAATCCTTGGGACAATATTAAGGATCAACAAAAAATCGAATATTATAATGATGGTGGTGTAAAATGGATTGGTGGTTTTGGACAGGTAGAATATAAAGATGATGCGATTTCAGCATTTGTTCAGTTTGGTGCTTCCAACCAATCTTTCCAAAGAACTGATTATTTTAATTTAGGAGCGCATAATAATACGGAGCAAGCATCTAGCTGGGAGAGCTTGCTAGGAGGTAATATTAAGGGTGGGTTGAACTATAATATCAATGCAAACCACAACGTTTTCTTTAATACTGGCTTTTACTCGAAGCAACCATTGTTTAGAGCGGTCTATCCTAATTTCAATAATAATGACATTAATGAAGGTCTTATCAACGAAAAAATATTTGGCTTAGAAGCTGGGTATGGGTTTATCAATCAAAATGTAAAACTGAATGTCAATATATATAGAACTTCTTGGAAAGACAGATTCCTAAGGGTTAATGCTGGGTTTGATACAACAGGAGATGGCAATAACGATGCTTTTGGTACTGCAGATTTGTCTGGTGTTGAGCAGGTTCACACAGGGATAGAGTTAGAAGGGTCTGTTAATATAGACAAACTAAAAATCGAAGGAATGCTGTCAGTAGGTAATTGGGAGTATAAGAGTGATGTGACGGCACGATATTTTGATGAAAACAATGATCCAATCATTGAAGCAGGTCAAACACAGCCAAAAGAAAAGCAGTTGTTTCTAGCAGGTAAAAAAGTGGGAGATGCAGCACAAATGACAGCACGCATAGGCTTGAGCTATGAAATCACAGAGGGGCTTTATGTAGACATAAGTGACCGATTTGCGAGTAACTTATATGCTCGAATTGATGCGCCTGATTTTCAAAATGAAGATACAGAATCATTAAAACTACCAAGCTATTCTGTCATTGACTTGGGAATGTCTTATAGGTATAAGTTTAAAAATGATAAAAATGCGCTTAAATTAAGGGTTAACATTAATAATTTAACAGACAAATTGTATATTTCTGAATCTGCTACAAATCGAGAAGCAGATGCAGATGATACTAATAACTGGAATGGCATTAACAAGAGCAATAGAGTTTTTTGGGGATTCGGCAGAACTTGGAATGCGACCTTGACTTTCGACTTCTAGAATTTTATCTTATCAATATTATTAAAAGGGCTGTCGAAACGACAGCCCTTTTTTTGTGGATTGACCGTTCTAATAAATACGGAAAGCGAACTATTTCCACACAATTTTGGTTTAAATTAGTAAAACAATTTAGAAAGTATAAATGACTTCAACTAAAGCACTAGCTTTATTTTTTCTAAGCATATTTCTATTTCAGAATTCTGTTTTCTCCCAAGTAAGTATTTCAGGAAGAGTGACGGATAAAGATAATGGAGAGGCTATTGCTATGGCAAATATTTTTATTGCGTATTCAACTATTGGAACTACAAGTGATAATGAAGGAAATTTTGAGTTAAAAAATGTGCCCGAAGGTGACTATGAGTTGGTTATATCACACATTGCCTATAAAAATACCGTAAGGGAAGTTAGGGTGAACCAGGATCGCAGCTCTCTGGACATTCAACTCTCCCCTTTCAAACGAGTATTAGAAGAAATTACAATTTTAGAGAAGAAGGATAAGGCATGGAAAAGAAATTTTAAGAAATTTCAAGGGGCGTTTTTGGGGGCAACAAAAAACGCTCGAAGTTGTGAAATAGTGAATCCCTGGGTTATTGATTTTGAGAAAGATGAGAAAGGAACGTTTAGGGCGTCAGCATCGGAATTAATCCAAATCCGGAATAACGCACTTGGCTATAAAATCACTTTTTTTCTACAAAGCTTTACTATGAAGAGAGGAGTTGTGCAGTACTCAGGAAAGCCAAAATTTGAAATTTTGATTGCTGATAGTGATAAGCAAAAAAAATCATGGAAGAAAAATCGTATAAAAACATACAATGGTTCTCAGCGGCATTTTTTTACATCTCTTGTAACAAATAGTTTGAACGAAGATGGATTTGAGATATACATGGCAAAATTAAACAGCAAAAGGAGTGGCTTTGAGGTAACAACCGTTGCCAGGCCAAGCAATATTTTTTTTCCAAATAGAGATGGCAGCACATATAGTTTTCATGTGAATGAATTTTTAAAGATTATTTATACCAAGGAGAAAGAGGAGAACAACTATATTTCTCAATTGGATGTTCCTGATAATAATTCGATTATTCCAGTGATAAGCAAACAGCAAACCATTGGTCGAGATCGAGGTGAAAAAGAACCTATTGACCATAGAAGTTCAAATTTTCAAACTTCCTACATGTTTTTAAGAAAAAAAACAATGCAACTTTACTCCAACGGTCTACCAGCAAACCCAGAGTATATTCAAGAATATGGCTATTGGGCTTGGGAGCGAGTAGCGGAGCTGATGCCTTTTGATTATGTTGTTGAGTAAGTATAGAATTCGTAAAAAGTAATAAAAATAGCAGATTCAGTGAATACATTCACCGAATTATATTAAATTTGGTGAATAAAATCACTAAATTATGATAAAACGTCTATTAGAGGATAGCATTAATCAAAAGTTAACCTTGGGGAAAGTTATAATTGTCTTAGGACCAAGGCAGACAGGAAAGACAACGTTGCTTAATGAGGTTTGCAAAAATAGAGACTGCCTTACATTAGATGGGGATGACCCAATAGACCGAGAGCTACTCTTAAATGCTAATAAAAAGAAACTGCAGCAAATAATTGGCAATCATAAATTTGTATTTATTGATGAAGCACAAAGGATAAAAAATATAGGGCTTACACTTAAAATAATAACAGACCAAATAGCAGGAGTCCAATTATTAGTAAGTGGCTCGTCGGCATTGGAACTTGCCAATGAAATTAATGAGCCGCTGACGGGCAGAAAATGGGAGTATATGCTATATCCCATAAGTTGGAAAGAACTTGTAGCGCATAGTGGTTATCTCGATGCTACTAAACAATTAGAACAGCGCCTTATTTATGGCATGTATCCAGATGTTGTAATGAACTTGGGAGAAGAAAAAGAAATTTTGCAGCAACTTTCTTCTAGTTATTTATATAAAGATCTATTAAGTTATCAAGGCATTCGAAAAACTGACCTGATAGAAAAATTGCTCAAGGCATTAGCTTTTCAGGTCGGCAATGAAGTTTCTTATAATGAGCTGTCTCAATTATTGGGCGTTGATAAAAATACGATTAATCACTATATTAATCTGCTAGAAAAAGCTTTTATTGTTTACCGGCTTCCTTCCTACAGTAGAAATACCAGGAACGAAATAAGGAATAATCGTAAAATATACTTTTATGACAATGGGATACGCAACGCAATTATAGCAAATTTCCAACCGTTGGGTTTACGACAAGATGTAGGGGCACTTTGGGAGAATTTTTTAATGAGTGAGCGACTAAAGTACACGAGGTACTCAAATATATGGGCCAATCGTTATTTTTGGCGTAATTACCAACAGCGAGAAATTGACTATATAGAGGAGAGAGACGGAAAGCTTTTTGCCTTTGAATTTAAATGGAATAAGAAAAAAAATGTTCGCTTCCCAAAAGCATTTACAAATGCTTATCCTAATGCAGAAATACGCTTGGTTACGCCAGATAATTTTGATGAGTTTTTGGGAGGATAGAAGTACAGATACAAAGTGTTCTGTCCTGAAATAGATTACACAAAAGCGTGCGAAAAAGGGAAAAATGCTAACAGTATAGGTCGATAATACGCGCAAATTGGTATAAATATGCCACATGTTTTATGGTAGAAGCAAAGCATAAAACATTGCAAGATTAAAAACGTTGCGTATTATCAACAAATTATCTATATTTGTGCATAATAGTCAACAAATATGAAAAGTAAAAAAAATTTACTATTTCCAAAGCACCAAAAAATAATGGAAGCGGTGGGTGAAAACATCAAGCTTGCCAGAAAAAGAAGAAAGTTAACCACAATACAGGTGGCAGAACGAGCGAATATAAATAGAACAACACTATATCAAATAGAAAAGGGCAATCCAAAAGTATCAATGGGAGGCTATTTTAATGTATTACGAGTGCTAGGATTACAAGGTGATTTTTTAAAAATAGCCTCAGATGATGAGTATGGGAGAAAATTACAAGATTTAGATTTGCTATAACCAGAAAAATGGCATCAAAAAAACTTAATATCTACGTATATGCTCATTGGCAAGGAATGTCTACCCCAAAAATTATAGGTAGGGTCTGCTGAAAAAGTCCCAAGTGCGTCAGCTACGAGTAGACAAAGCAAAGTTGTATTGTTATACCACGAGCTGAAGGCTACGAAGTAGATGATGTGCTTGGGGCTAGTGTTAAAAATCCATCACGGATTTTTAAGGTGCAAGGATTTTTGTGCTATTTTGTTAAAACCCTTGCACGTCAAACCGTAGAACTACAATTAATTGCTTGACAATCAACATTTTAACGTTTTTCAGCAGGCCCTAGGTATTCTTTCTGCACATTACGGCAAAGGCAAAAAGGCTTTCAGTTTTGAATATGATTGGGAATGGTTAAGATCTAAAGAGCAAATGCTACTAGACCCTGATATTCTATTCTGGGCCACAATACGCTAATAGAAAGGGAAACTTTGGCATTTTTTTGGATAGTATGCCAGATACTTGGGGAAAAACACTTATGAGGAGGAGAGTGACGCAGGAGGCTAAAGAGAATGAGAAAAGGACTCCAACATTATATGACATAGATTTTCTGTTAGGGGTGTATGAGAAAAGTAGAATGGGTGCACTAAGATTCAAAACGAATTTGGAAGGCAAATTTTTGGATAATTGTGATCATAATCCTACGCCTCCGTGGTCATCTATCAGAGAGTTGCAAGAGGCTGCTAAGTCATACGAAAAAGAGGAGAGAAAGGAAGCCAAAAAATGGTTGCTCATGCTAATGGCTTCTGGTTCTTCACTGGGTGGCGCTAGACCGAAAGCTAATATTTTGGACAAAGACAAACACCTATGGATTGCAAAATTTCCTTCAAAAAACGATATCATAGACAAGGCAGCATGGGAGTTTCTGGCATACCAATTGGCCATAGATTCTGGCATAAATATGGCGCAATCAAAAATTGAAAAAATTGCTGGAAAATTCAATACTTTTTTTACTAAACGCTTTGACAGAGAAAATGGGGAGCGAATACATTTTGCATCTGCAATGACCATGACTGATAATAATGAAGATACCATCAGAGATACTCCCGCGACCTACCTCGATATCGCAGAGTTTATCCAAAATTACGGTACCAATATCAATGAAAATTTGCTGCAGTTATGGCGTAGAATCATTTTTAATATAGCTATTTCAAACACGGGTGACCACCTGCGTAATCATGGGTTTATAATGACAAAGAGTGGCTGGGTTCTTTCACCCGCATATGACCTTAATCCTTCTATTGATAAAGATGGCCTGTCGCTTAATATTGATTTAGACAATAACATATTGGATTATAAGCTGGCAAAAAGTGTTGGTGGTTTCTTCAGATTAAATAATAAACAAATGGATACTATTATTGATGAGGTAACCAGTGTAGTTGGTAATTGGAAAAAAGTAGCAAATAAAATTGGTCTCTCAAAAAAAGAGTAAGAACTTATGGGAGGAGCGTTTAATGTTTAAACCTGCTTTACCTGTAGTTACGAAAGAAGTTAAAATGGTATAACCTAGCTTTTGGAGGGGCAAGCTACAAAAACCAACCAAAATTATAAACTTACATTTTCCTTCGCTACCTTCGCCCATGAATAATGGTTTCAGAATCATTTGCCATTTGGCAAATGATATGAATTAATAGGGAATCAGGTGCGTTGATTTTAGATGTTTGATTGACAGATTACGATTATTTCTTAGGAAAGAAAAATCGTAAATTTGTAAATCTACAATCTTAAATAAATAACCCCTGAGCTGTCCCCGCAACTGTAATTTCAATGCGCAATTGAGCGCCTTTCAAACACACAGCCACTGTCCGCCAACTGGCGGATGGGAAGGCATTTGAAAGAAGGAAGAGCCAGGAGACCTGCCACGATTCATTACTAAATTAAACTTTCGGGTGAAAAGTTGAGTAGATAATGCCTGCAATTTATTGTGGTGCAATCCCTTCTCATACGGTAATTCGAAATTTTATTAAAAGTCATCTTAGGTCTGTGTTCACACAGACCAATAAGATACTTGCAATGAATGGTCTGTGAAGACACAAACCATGGCAACAACGCATTAAAACTTAAACAGGTAGTGAGGCATTTATTTGTCATATACGATGTTAATCCTTTGTTAGCGCAAGGAGTAAATGATACGATTCATATCCGTGGCCTGTGTCTTCGCAGACCACTAACATGTTTGTGGCTGTTGGCTCGTGAAAACACAAACCATAGAAGCAAAAGCATATTAAAATTTGAATAGCAGTGAAGTATTTATATATCATTTTGGCTTTTTTCTTCCTTGCTAATTCCTTATTGGCGCAGGAAAGGAATGATACAATTCAGCTAAAATCTGTTACAGTTTATGGAATCCCAATGCCTAAATATGCAGTAGGCAGTAAAATTCAAGTCATAGATAGTGTACAAAAACTGCGCTATTCGGCAGGCACATTAGCCCAACTTCTACAAGAGCAAACGCCCATTTATATCAAAGAATATGGCAGTGGGCAATTGGCGACAATTTCGTTTCGCGGAACAGGGGCATCTCACACCAAAGTGCTGTGGAACGGGTTAAGTATTAATTCGCCTACCTTAGGGCAGTCTGATTTTTCTACCTTACCTATTTTTGCACTTGATAATATTGCAATACAATCTGGAGGGGCAAGCGCCCTGTACGGTAGTGATGCACTAGGTGGTACTATTATTTTGGGCAGTGATAGCCCCGACTTTTCAGGGAAGAATGCCTTCACAGTTCAGCAGGATTTTGGAAGTTTCGGAAAACAGTTTAGTGGCATAAAACTTGGGCTATTAAAAGGTAATTGGCAAAGTCAAACAAATATTTACCGACAATCAGCAGAAAATGATTTTAAATTCAAAGATTTACGGGGAGAGCGTCGAACGCAAGTCAATGCTGCAATACTGAATCATGGGCTCACACAGCAATTGGCATATCAGTTTAGACAGGGAAGAGAAATTGTAGTGAATGCCTGGTATGCAAATAGTATTAATGAGATTCAGCCCACCATGTCAATTTTGCAAAGCGATGATAAAATAAGTAATAAAGCACTTAGGGTAGCTGCGGACTATAACGCAAACGGGAAGTATGGATTTCTAAATATTAAGTCAGGATATATAGCCAACAACCAGGTGTATAATGGTGGGATACCCATTAAGACCAAGCAGTTTATTGCAAATATTAATTTTGACAAAGACATCAATAGTTTCCACTTCAAAACGGGTGTCTATTTGAGCCACACGAACGCAAATGTAGCGAGTTACACTAAGCAGGTATCAGAAAATCAAGCAGAAGTAATGGCATCGTTGCGATATGAACCGAATGATAAAGCGAAGTTTGTATTTAACATGCGTGGCGTAATAATGGAAAATGAAAAAGCGCAACTTGTGCCGGCATTAGGAGGGGAATATGATTTTTTGAAAAATGAAATAATTACCCTAAAGCTAAAATCATTGGTGTCACTCAACTTTCGTGCGCCAACACTAAATGATAGGTATTGGCAACCAGGAGGCAATGTAGATTTGACCCCAGAAAAGGGGGTTAGTGCTGAAGGAAGCTTGCTGTTGGCGGTGAAAAGAGATCAGTGGCAGCTAAATGCTGAAGCGACATATTTTAATATGCGAATTAGTAACTGGATACTTTGGCAGCCGCACGGTAGTTTTTGGTCACCCCAAAATATTAGAAAGGTAAACGCAAAAGGCATAGAACTTACAGCTAATATCACTTATTATATAGGCAAAGTCCAGTTAAAATGGGGGGGTAATTATGCTTTTAACAAATCAATCATATTATCTAATGAAGCGCATGCCGCTGGTAAGCAATTGCCATATACTCCCCTTCATCGCTATACCATATTCAGTAATGTGAAGTACAGAAATTGGTATTGGCAGGGCAATTTAAACCATACAGGATTGCGGTTTGAAAATACAGACAATAGGGATGATGTTCTAAATGCAATTCCTGCCTACACCTTATTTAACACATCATTGGTAAAAAAAATAGCAATTAAAAAGGCGTCATTATTTATATCGTTAAACGTACAAAATATTTTAAACAAAAATTATCAAAACTATCTCTTCCGAGCCATGCCTGGAAGAAATTATTCCATTAAAATCAAGTATCAATTATAAAACAATTAAAAATGAAAAACACGTTAATTAGAATTCCACAATTTATACTATTATTTGCGCTATTATTTACGGCGTGTAACAAAGAGGATGACCCCGTTCTTAATGGCATTGAAATAGGAGGGGCAAAAACAGACCTTGTTTTAACCATGGGGCAGGTAGATGAAATTACCCCTGATGGAGCGAGGGCAAAAGGAGAATTTTTTGATTTAAAGAATCATAACGTAATCGACTATGGTCACGTCTGGTCAATTGAGAATTTATACCCGACTGTTGATGATGAAAAATCTAGTTTAGGGAACTTAAACAAAGCCAAGGAATTTGTGAGTGACCTCACTGGTTTGATGCCAAATACCACCTACTTTATAAGGACATACGTGACCACTGATAAAGGTACAGGATATAGTAAAACGATAAATACTTTTAAAACGACAGCGGGTATTGATGATGTTATAGTAATCAATGAGGGGAATTTTTTGAGTGCTGACGGATCTCTAAGTACGTATAACACCACTACTGGAGAAGTTAAATTGGGTGCTTTTACTAGTGCAAATGGATTTCCTTTTGCCGCGACTATTCAAAACGGCGTAGCGTATAATGGAAACTATTATTTTGTAACCAATAGTGCCGACAAAGTGGAGGTGCTTAATCAAGAGACGTTGAGTTCTACGGCTACTATTAAACCAACATTTAGCGACCCTGATGCGCTCGTAAATCCATATATGATTGCTGCAGTAGGTGAGAAAGCATACGTTTCTAATTGGGGAAAATTTAATAGCAGTACTTTTGTTTTTGAGAACTCATTTGTAGCAGTTCTTGATTTGACCAGTAATACGATTACAGGAAAGCTAGATTGGGCAGTAAAGCCACAAGGAATGATTGCCGCAGCAGGCAAAGTATTTGTCGCAGATAATGGTTCAAATACAATTTCGGTCATTGACCCTACTGACGATCAGGTAAGCACAACTATTACCGTTGAAAGTGGTCCAGACAAAATGATTTTGGATAAGAACAACAAAATTTGGGTGATTTGTAATAGTGGAAATTTAGTGAGAATAAACCCGGGTGATAACACTGTGGAAGCGACGATACCGGATATAAAAATAGCAGGGTACAACGAAAAGATGGTTATTAATAGTGCGGGAGACATGATTTACTATTTGCATGCTGCGCCTTGGCCATCTAAAGCAAAAGAGATTTACGCAATTTCGATAGACGCAAGTGCAGCGCCAAGTACACCAATTATTAGTGGAGAAAATTTTTATGGCTTGGGTATTAGTCCAGCAAATAAAATATATGTGACCGATGCAAATGGGTTTCTGGGAAATGGAACGGTGGTAAGGTATGAAGCAGACGGCACAAAAATAGATGAGTTTGAGTGTGGTCGTGGACCAAATGGATTTTTATTTAGGTAGGCAAGGAATATTCTATTTAGGGTCTGCTGAAAAAGTCCCAAGTGCATTAGCTACGAGTAGCCAAAGTGAAGATGTATTGTTATACTTCAAACGGAAGGCTAGGAAGTACCTGCCTGCCTTCAGGCAGGGATGATGTGCTTGGGGCTAGTGTTAAAAATCTGTGACAGATTTTAAGGTGCAAGGATTTTTATACTATTAGGTTAAAACCCTTGCTCGCCAAACCATAAAACCACTATTAATATACTGATATTCAACATATTAGCGTTTTTCAGCAGGCCCTATTTAAAAAAAGACCTCCTGTACTAAAAGTACAGGAGGTCTTTTTTTAGCATAAAAATGCGTCGAGTTAACGTATGCCAGCACTTTGCTTAAAAAACACAAAAGCAATGACTAAAAAACCTACGCCGGTAATTGCCGGAGGAAGCCCACCCATTTTAAAACCTAGGTAGCACATAATTACGGCAAGAATAACTAATATAAAAGCAGCAATTTTAAAGAGATTTTTCATTGATGAGTTTTATTGGTCAAATAAATCCCTCACTTTTCCGGGAGGAATAACTTTCAAATGTTTATAAGATAACTCGGTGGCTTCTCGCCCACGAGAGGTGCGCTTGATATAACCCTCTTTAATCAGAAATGGTTCATAAACTTCTTCAATGGTCTCTGCTTCTTCGCCACAGGCAGTGGCAATGGTGCTGATGCCTACTGGTCCACCTTTGAACTTGTTAATAATTGTGGACAGGATTCTGTTGTCCATATCATCTAGTCCATTTTTGTCCACGTCAAGTGCATTAAGCGCAAACTCTGCAATCTCTTGGTTAATAGTCCCATTTCCTTTTATCTGGGCAAAATCTCTAGTTCTACGCAGTAAATTATTCGCAATTCTTGGGGTGCCACGGCTTCTTCGAGCAATTTCGAATGAAGCATCTTTGTCAATTGGCGTGTCTAAAATAGCGGATGATCTGTCAATAATTCCTGACAAAATTTTAGCATCGTAATACTCTAATCTGGCGTTGATGCCAAACCTTGATCTCAGAGGAGAAGTTAGTAACCCTGCTCTTGTTGTTGCCCCGACAAGTGTAAAAGGATTCAAAGTGATTTGAACCGTTCGGGCATTTGGCCCGCTATCAAGCATGATGTCGATTTTATAATCTTCCATGGCTGAGTAGAGGTACTCTTCCACCACAGGATTTAGTCTATGGATTTCATCAATGAACAAAACATCATTTGTCTCTAGGTTTGTTAGCAAACCAGCTAAATCACTTGGCTTATCTATAATTGGACCAGAGGTAATTTTGATGCTTGTATTTAACTCATTGGCGATGATATGTGAAAGCGTGGTTTTCCCCAACCCAGGAGGACCATGCAACAACACATGATCAAGCGCTTCCTCTCGCTGCTTGGCAGCCTTTACAAAGACCTTAACATTTGCTAATATTTTTGGTTGTCCAGCAAAATCATCAAAGCTTAAAGGCCTTAAGGCTCTTTCAATTTCCTTTTCGACTGGGGTAAGGTCTTCACTATCTCCTGTTAAATAATCTTCACGCATTGTTCAACAAAGATAGGGCAAAATATGATGGATAAAAAAGCATCCGCTCTTCAAAGGCCTTAAATTATAGCATCAATTTAGGCGATGCCATCACACACACGTTCCTAGTGTATAAATTATTCAAAGACCGAATATTTTGAAAAAAGTGATACCATCTCTACAAACTTTAAAAAAAACTGTAAATTGCCATAGTAAAAAATGAGACCATGAAAGCATTATTTCATAAGAGTAGAATTTACCCCATCGTGCTAATGTTGTTAATGTTTGTGGTGTGGAAATGCAGACAAAATGAAAAAGCAGCCAATATCCATATCACGGGTACTACGATGGGAACAATTGGATATAGCGTAAAGTACATTGATGCCAATAATATAAATTATCAAACGGAAATAGAGTCACTTTTAGTAGCCTTTAACAAGTCGCTTTCTACCTATATCCCAAGTTCTGAGATCTCTCGGTTTAATAAAAATACTTTGTTAAAGTTTGAGAGCCCATTTTTTTATTCGGTTTTAAAAACAAGTAAAGAAGTGTTTGACAAAACTAACGGTGCTTTTGACCCAACCATTATGCCCCTAGTTAACGCGTGGGGCTTTGGCCCAGATGAAGAAAACGTGCCAGATAGCACAAGAATACGAGCGCTTTTAAAGTTAGTGGGGTTTAGAAATGTTTTTTTTGATAGTGTGTCTATTTGTAAGTTAGAGGAGGGAGTGGCATTAGACTTTAGTGCTGTGGCGAAGGGATATGCCGTTGATCTCGTGGTTGACTTATTAGAGAAAAAGGGCATTCAAAATATTTTTGTAGAAATAGGAGGGGAAGTTTACGCCAAAGGAAGTAATACCGCTGAAAGTAAACCGTGGCTAGTGGGAATAGAAGACCCGCTAAGCACTACTGATAACAGGAAAATATTTAGCGCAGTAAAACTAGAGAACAAGGCGTTAGCCACTTCTGGGAACTACAGAAATTTTAAAATTGTGTTAGACAAAAAGATAGGACATACGATTAGTCCTATTACGGGCTACCCTGTGCAGCGGGCATTATTAAGTGCCTCAGTATTTGCTGATAATTGTACTTTGGCTGATGCCTATGCTACGGCGTTTATGGTGATGGGAATAGAAAAGGCGAAAGAAATTTTGGCAAAGGAGAAGAGTCTTGGGGCGTATTTAATTTACGAGGATGAAAGTGGGGAGATAAAATCCTTTGTGACAGATGGCGTCGAGCTAATTTCAAGTGAAACCAACTGATATTTTTATTACATTTGCAGACTTCCATAATAAATATGCATGGTTAAGAAAAATGAATGGTTTGGAACCTGGTTTGATTCCCCTTATTATCACATCCTATATAAACATAGAGACCACGAAGAGGCGGCGGAGTTTATAAACAACCTTAGTGGATATTTACATTTTGGTAAAAAGGATAAGATTATGGATTTGGCGTGTGGCAAAGGGAGGCATTCTGTTTTTTTGAATAGGAAAGGATTTGATGTTACCGGTCTGGATTTATCACCTAAAAACATAGCTTTTGCTAATCAACAATCAAATGATAGGGTAAGGTTTTTTGTACATGATATGCGAGAGGTTTTTACAAAAAAGAGTTTCGATTATGTCCTGAATATGTTTACGAGTTTTGGATATTTTGATGAAGCCTCTGAAAATGAGCAAGTAATTGCAGCGGTGGCTAAGTCACTAAAAAAGGGAGGAAAATTTGTGCTAGACTTTATGAATGCTGAAAAAGTGATAAAAAATTTAGTGCAAGAAGAAACAAAAACCATTGAAGGCATTGAATTTAAAATTACAAGAACACTAGATGACCATAATTTTATTGTGAAAAACATTGAATTTGAAGATAACAGTGAGCAATATGAGTTTCACGAAAAGGTAAAAGCAATAACTTTTGAGGAGTTTCAAAATTATTTTGATAATGCGAACCTGAAATGCGTTAATGTATTTGGTGATTATCACTTAAATGTATTTGAAAAAGAATCATCTGACCGAATGATATTTGTACTAGAAAAATGACATTTACAAACGCAACCATATTGTTTTTTGCAGCGCTTTTGCCTGGGATATTTTTGTTTCTGTCTAAAAAACAGTTAAAATTTAGCGGGTTGTTAGTGTTTTCAGGGTCGTATCTTTTTACGATTACGATTACCCACTTGCTTCCGGAGGTTTTCCATGCACACATCGGTGAGCTGAAAATAGGCTATTATGTGTTAGGAGGTTTTTTTCTTCAGTTTGTGATTGAATATTTTACCGCTGGAGTAGAGCATGGGCACTTACATATTTCAAACCATATGGAAGGGGGAATATCCAGACCATTGGTTTTAGCCGTAGCACTATCAGTTCATGCTTTTCTGGAAGGAACGCTACTCGCAAACCCAACATTATTAGACAGTCATAAGCCAGACTCGCTATTAATAGGAATTGTTTTTCATAAAATCCCTGCGGCAATTGCCCTTGTTTCGGTGTTGCTCAGTCAATTGAAAAGCAGAAAACACATCATTGCTTTTCTAGTATTTTTTGCGTTAGCATCTCCAGTGGGACTCTTACTGAGTGACTATTTTTCTGCTTTAAACCTGTTGTCAGAAGACACTTTTGTTATACTTTTTGCAGTGGTCAGTGGTAATTTTCTTCATATTTCTACCACCATATTCTTTGAAAGCACGCCAGGTCATGTGCTCAATTTTCGAAAAATAGTCATCATACTAATTGGTGTATTTGCGGCAATTGTAGCAGGACTTTTCCTATAAATGCAGAAAAAAGTTTAGGGTATTTCTAAACTCTGGTGTAATACTTATGCACAACAGATTTCATTGGGCCGATTCTTGGGGAAATAAAAACTTCCTGTTTGTGAAACAATTACCAATGAGAATGAGTTGTAATTAAGTATTAGCTAGGTAAAAACAAAAAGAAGATGATTAATTTTTTTAAAAAAAGAGCTTCAAAGAGGCAAGAAAGAATGAGTACGCTGTTCAATGGTCCATACGTTAACCACTTTGAGATGGCGATACAAAATTATGAAACATACAACAGAGAGCAACTTTCCCAAAAAATAGGCAGGAGCTAGCCCGGAATATTCATGTGATTAGGTTGGTGTATATGTAATCCCGATAGTTATCGGGAAAAAATCGAAGATATATGGGCATATTTCGAGGGTTTTGCAACCTGTCTGCCAGCCAGGCAGGCGAAGCAGATACGCCAAGATAATTGCAAGCTCCCCAAATTTGGGTTATTTGATTTTTATCAAATTACAGGGTAATTATCTGACAATAAGGAAGTTATAAATATTTTTTGTTAAAACGGTGAATAATTCGGGTTAGAAAGGCTTTAGACCAGGGCTTCTGTTCCTGCCTATAAAGTTAAAATGGCATTAGTGGCAGCTACTTTGAACGTATCTGCATTTTTGAATTTGTTTAGGAGTATCTCTAGTTCAAATAAGAGCTCAACATCCAAAGTGTTTTTTCTGTTTGTGAAATGTAATCACTCATTAAACTTACGGTCCCCTCATCATCTGCCTCTCCAGCTAACGCTAGAATCACTCTTTCTTTTGCCACCAAAGTAGAAAAATTTTCTACAGTTATCTCAACACTTTCTATCCCATTAGATTTGTTTTTGGCATCTTTTATTTCTGAAGCTGTAATGTAATCACCAAATGTATGTAATGGCGTTCCTTCCAGTGTTAAAATTCGCTCTGCAATTTCGTCAATTTTGATTACCGCATCATCGTATAATTCCTCAAACTTTAGATGTAGTTCAAAAAACTCTTTCCCCTTGATATTCCAGTGAAAACCCCGGAGGTTTTGATAAAACATCTGATAATTTGCCAACAAGTCATTAAGTTTTTCATTTAATATCGTTGCTTTTTCTTTGTTTATTCCTATTAAATTTTTCATCGTTTTTATTGTTTTAAAAGGCGTGCCAGATTCATAACCTGACACGCTAAGGTCTCTTATGTACATGTATTATTAAAGGTCTCTTTTACAGAGGTAGAAATCAACTTTTTCACAAGTTGTATCATCAATCCTGTCTTGCATTTCATCCAATGTTTTTGGCGGAGGAACAATGACCTTATCCCCTTTTTTCCAATTCAGTGGTAAGGCAACTTTATGCTCATCTGAGATTTGTAAGCCCTCTAATACTCTCAGAATTTCATCCATATTTCTCCCAACATTTAGCGGGTAATACATGATTAATCTAATTTTTTTAGTTGGATCAATAAAAAATACAGCTCTTACTGCAGCAGTTTCACTTTCATTGGGTTGCAACATTCCATATAATTTTGATACTTTCATATCGATATCTGCTATTATAGGAAAGTCAAAGTAAACTCCTGAATTTTTTCTGACGTTATTTACCCAAGCAAGATGAGAGTGAATACTGTCAATGCTCAGACCAATAAGCTCGGTATTCAACGCATCAAACTCGCCCTTTCTTTCTGCAAAACCACTCATTTCTGTAGTGCATACAGGTGTGAAATCGGCGGGGTGCGAAAACATCACAACCCATTTATCTTTTGCAAAGTCAGAGAATGTTATATCCCCTTTTGTCGTTGTTGCTTTAAAGTTAGGTGCTATATCCCCAATTCTTGGCATCTGATTTATTACTTCTTGTTCTTCCATGATTATTTTTTATTTTCAACTTGTTTTCATTGCAAATTACATGATTATAAACGCATAAATCAAATCGAATGTTTTTATAAAGCCATAGATTTTATTTATATTTAAACAAAAAAGTATGATTACACTTATACAGTTAGAATATATCGTTGCGGTAGATACTTATCGGCATTTTGTAACCGCAGCAGATAAATGCTTTGTGACACAGCCTACATTGAGTATGCAAATAAAAAAATTAGAAGAGCAATTGGGTGTGCTCATCTTTGATAGAAGCAAGCAACCGGTAATTCCAACAGCATTGGGCAAGAAAATTATTAATCAGGCTCGTATCACATTAGACCAATCAAAAAAAATAGAAGATATCGTAGAGACATTTCGTGATGTAGTGGCAGGAGATTTGAAAATTGGAATTATACCTTCATTGGCACCATATTTACTGCCCTTGTTTATCGGAGAAATAGCGAAGAAATATCCGGATTTACGCATTCAAGTATTAGAATTGTTAAGTGATGAAATCATGGAACACCTAAGGAAGGATCTAATTGATGTTGGTCTTCTGGTGACACCTGTTCATGAAAATGATATTATTGAGAAGCCACTATTTTACGAGGAAATAAAAGTCTATGCCAACCGAAAGCATGAGTTTTATCAAGAGGAAACAATAAACATTGAGGACATTGCCGCTCCCGATATCTGGATATTAGGTCAAGGACACTGCTTTAGACATCAAGTAATAAACCTTTGTTCTGTTCAGTCCAAGAAGCAAGCTAGTCTTCCTTTTTCATATGAAAGTGGTTCTATAGAAACGCTAAAAAAGCTGGTAGATACCAACGGTGGGTTTACGTTACTCCCGCAACTTGCCATTGATGATTTACTAATGACTAAGAAAAGCCAAGTGCGCCCGTTTAAAGGAATACAACCGTTACGAGAAGTGGGACTGGTTTATGTAAGGAGTTTTGCAAAACAGCGACTTATCAATATACTGGGCGAGGCAATTAAAAATGCGGTGCCCGAATCCATGCATGAAAAAGGAAGAGGAACTGTTGTGGAGTGGCGTTAGTTTATAGCTCTTAGTTTGGAGGTTGTGGTTTTTCTATCTATCCTTTTAGTCAAAAGTGTTCTGTCATTGCTTTTACTATGTACAGTTGTTTTCCCTTCTGGTTTGTGCTTTCTACCCCTAGGTTATTGTGCGTTAACCTCAACTACATATAATCTTCCACAGGAATACAAGAACACATCAAGTGCCGATCACCATAGGCATTGTCAACCCGACTCACCGCTGGCCAGAATTTATTTTCTTTGACAAAAGCTAACGGATACACTGCCTTTTCTCTGCTGTATGGTTTGTCCCAATGATCAGACAGCGCTAATGTAACGGTGTGCGGGGAATTCTTTAACACATTATTTTCTTTGTCCTCTTTCCCCTCTATCACTTCTTTGATTTCGTTTCTAATTTCAATCATAGCATCACAAAATCTGTCTAACTCCTCTTTTGATTCGCTTTCGGTTGGCTCAATCATCAAGGTGCCGGGCACAGGAAACGAAACAGTTGGTGCATGGAAACCATAATCCATCAATCGCTTGGCGATATCTTCTACTTCAATTCCTTCAGTTTTAAAAGCGCGGCAGTCAATAATCATTTCATGGGCGCACCTTCCTTTTGCGCCTGTGTAAAGTACTGGATAATGCTTTTCCAGTTTTTCCTTCATGTAGTTAGCATTAAGAATTGCCAATTTGGTAGCGTTCTTTAATCCTTCCTCGCCCATCATTGCAATGTAGGCATAGGAAATAAGTAATACGCCAGCGCTCCCAAAAGGGGCAGAAGAGATGGCAGTGATTGATTTTTTTCCTCCAGTTTTTATAATAGGATTGCCTGGCAAAAATGGCTTTAAATCTTCCGTTACGCAAATTGGACCAATGCCTGGTCCGCCACCACCATGCGGAATGGCAAAGGTTTTATGTAAATTCAAATGACAAACATCGGCACCTATTTCAGCTGGACTCGTTAGCCCAACCTGAGCGTTCATATTGGCCCCGTCCATATATACCTGCCCACCATTCTCATGTATGATATCACAAATTTCTTTGATAGCTTCTTCAAATACTCCATGAGTAGAGGGGTAAGTAACCATCAATGCCGCTAGGATCTCTTTATTTTCTTCTGCTTTTTCTCTTAAATCCGCCACATCAATGTTTCCTTTTTCATCGCATTTTACGATGAAAACCTTTGTGCCTGCCATCACTGCACTTGCAGGGTTAGTACCATGTGCTGATGAAGGAATTAAGGTGATATTTCTGCCATGATCTCCCCTACTGTCATGGTACGCTTTGATTACCATTAGCCCGGCAAACTCTCCTTGCGCACCAGAGTTGGGCTGCAACGAAGTAGCAGCAAACCCTGTTATTTCACTGAGCCAATCTTCCAAGTCACCTATTATTTTCAGGAAGCCTTTTGCCTGATTTTTTGGAACGAAAGGGTGCATATTGGCAAATTCAGCCCAAGTCACGGGGATCATTTGGGAGGTGGCATTCAATTTCATAGTACACGAGCCAAGAGAAATCATAGAATGCGTCAACGAAAGGTCTTTGTTCTCCAGACGCTTCAAATATCGAAGCATTTCATGTTCGGTTCGGTGATTACTATAAACAGGATGCGTCAAATAGTCTGATTTCCTTAACACGCCAGAAGGGAAATCAAAAGTCAACTCATTGGAAAGGGCGAAGTCATTTGCGGTTTCAGAAACTTTTGAAAAAATGCTCAAGATTTGTGCGACATCATCTAGTGTGGTAGTTTCATCTAATGAAATTCCTATAGCAGTTTTATCAAAATGCCTAAAGTTTATTTCTTCTTTCTGCGAAGCAGCTTTTATTTTTTTGATTGCTTTTTTTGAATCCACTTCAATCATTAAAGTATCAAAGTAGTGCTTGTTTTTTTGCGAAAACCCTAAAGCCGCCAATCCTTGGTCAAGTACTTTTGCTAATCCATGAATTCTTGAAGCTATATTTTTTATTCCTTCCTTTCCGTGGTAAACACCATAAGCCCCAGCCATCACTGCAAGTAAAACCTGTGCAGTGCAGATGTTAGAAGTTGCTTTTTCTCTTCGGATATGCTGTTCTCTGGTTTGCAACGCCATACGATATGCTTTTTTGCCAGTTCTATCCACAGAAACCCCAATTATTCTACCAGGGAGTTGTCTTTTGAAAGCGTCTTTAGTCGCAAAATATCCAGCGTGCGGGCCGCCAAATCCCATGGGCACACCAAAACGCTGAGTAGTACCTACGACAACGTCTGCACCCATTTCTCCGGGAGGGGTCAATAGCGCCAAGCTCATCAAATCTGCAGCAACGGCCACAGAAATTCCCTTCTCTTTGGCTTTTTTTATCAAAGTGCTATGGTCAATAACTTCGCCATTCGAATTTGGAAATTGAAATAGGACACCGTATAAACTGGCATCATCAAAATCAAGCGTTTTAACATCACCTATTACCAACTCAATCCCAATAGGTTTGACCCTAGTTTTTAATATGTCTAACGTTTGAGCAAAAGTATATTGGTCTACAAAAAACTTGTTGGCTTTTTTCTTTTCCCCTTTCCTTACAGCCGCTAACATTGACATTGCCTCAGCTGCCGCAGTCCCTTCGTCTAGCAATGATGCATTGGCGATTTCCATGCCTGTAAGGCCAGAAACCATGGTTTGAAAATTAATGAGCATTTCTAACCTTCCCTGTGCAATTTCTGCCTGATAGGGGGTATAGGCTGTGTACCAACCAGGGTTTTCAAGAATATTTCTTTGAATTACAGTAGGGGTATGACAGTTATAGTATCCCTGTCCAATATATGATTTATAAACTTTATTTTTTGAAGCGAGGGTTTTAATGTGTTCTAAAAATTCAGGTTCACTTTGTGCTTCAGGTAACTCAAGATTGTTTTTTAGCCTGATTGACTTTGGGATGGTTTGATCAATTAATTCATCCAAAGAATCAACGCCAATGGCGTGAAGCATTTCCTTAGTTTTTTCTTCATTAAAACCATTATGCCTATCTTCAAATTTTTCTTGGGTAGTAAAATTTATATTCATTTGTGGACTGTTATGTGTTCACAGCAAAGGTAAAATATATTTCACAATTTTAGCCCTTTCAAATAAGAAGAAAAACTTATATTTATAGAAATATTATTAGCCCATAACCATGAAAAAACAAATACAGATTCTTTTCGTTTTCTTGCTGATTTCTTTTCACACCAGCGCACAGAATATACCCACCAAGTATGCAGAAACAATCACGCAGAAAGACCTCAAAGATTATCTGACTATTTTAGCGTCCGACGCTTTGGAAGGAAGGGAGACTGGCACAAGAGGACAGAAAATGGCTGCGGCATTTATACAAGAGCATTTTAAAAGTAACGGATTGAAACCAGTCATACAATGTGACACCTATCAATCATTTTTGCAACCTGTCCCTTTAGAAAAAGGAGTGCCGGGAGATATTTACATCAAAATTGATGGAAACAAGAAAACGAATTTTAAAGACATCGTATATCATGGTTCAATGGATATGGCTGAGGAGGAATCTCTAGAAGTGGTTTTTGGAGGAGAAGGAAAAGAATCAGATCTTGAAGGGCTTGATCTAAATGGAAAAGGGCTGCTTATTTTTACAAAAATTGAAACGGCAGAACTTAGAGAGAAACTCCAAAGAGAACATGGCATTAGGGCATTTTTTATTGTAAATACTGATGATGACAAATCATTCAATGCACTAGCCTCTCAGTACAAATATTTTACGTCAGGAGGGTCATTGCATTTAAAAGCGAAGCAAGAAAAGAAAAAGGATATTGGACAATTTTTGATATCACCGAATATGGCAGCAGAGATATTTCACACAAGGGCTAAAAAACTAACAAAAGCAATAAAGAAAAAGAATGGAGGAAAGTCCAATGCACTCAAAAAGATTAAGCCCAAATCAATTGCGTATAAGTTAAAATGGAACACAGAAAACATTGACTCTGAAAATGTATTGGGATATTTGAAAGGGACAGATAAAAAGGAGGAAGTGGTAGTTTTAACAGCACATTTTGATCACTTGGGAAAAATGGGAGAGCAAATTTATAATGGTGCAGATGACAATGGTTCAGGCGCCGTGGCAATTATGGAAATAGCGCAGGCATTTTCCGATGCTAAGAAAGCGGGCAACGGCCCCCGAAGAAGCATCCTCTTTATGACAGTAACAGGAGAAGAAAAAGGATTGCTTGGCTCTGAATATTATACTAACAATCCTGTTTTCCCTTTAAAGAATACCGTGGTTGATTTGAATATTGATATGATTGGGCGTATTGACCCAAAGCACAAAGATAATCCTGATTATGTGTATTTGGTAGGTTCGAACAGGCTGTCGAGTGAGTTGCATACGCTGAGTGAAAAGGTCAATGAGACTTACACAAAACTAGCGCTGGACTATGTATATAACGATGAAAATCACCCAGATAGAATTTATTATCGCTCTGACCATTGGAATTTTGCTAAAAATAATATTCCGGTTATTTTCTATTTCAATGGTGTACATGCAGATTATCACCAACCCACAGACACAGTTGAGAAGATAAATTTTGACCAGCTTCACAAGCGAACATTATTGGTGTTTTATACGGCATGGGAAATAGCAAACAGAGAAGATAGGCTGAAGATTGATAAAGAAGCAAAGTAGGCAGCAATAAAAAAGCCGCCTGCTCCAAGGGATTGGAATCAGACGGCTTATTTCAACCAGCTATGGAAAGAAATTATCTTTCTACTCTATTTTACGGAATTGTTGTATTAAAGGTTGCTTTTATTAATAGAACAAACAAATTTTATTTACGTATCTATCTTTTACGAGCTTATTTTAGTTATGAGTTCAAATTATTTCTAACCATAATTAACCCTAATACTATGAAAAAATCAATCTTTTATTTCGTGCTTGGTGTATTAACAGTAAGTACAATTGCTTTTGTCAACAAAGAGAAAGCCCCAGTTAAAGAAAGTGATTTTGCCAGTTCTTTCAGCCAACTACTAACGCATGCTAAGGCGTATACCCTTGAGGTTGCCGAAGCAATGCCTGAAGAGCATTACACTTTTAAATCATCAGATTCAGTAAGGAGTTTTGGAGAGCAAATGGCACATATAGGCATGTCCAATACATTTATTTTGAACACTTTCATAAAAGGAGAAAAAATGGACTATAATCCATTCTCAGCTAAAAAAATGGAGCAAGAACTAGGAGCTTCAAAAGCAGAAGTTATTAAATTGTTAAACAGTTCATTTGATGACATCATCGCTACTCTTGATGGGATGGATGCAGAAAGTTTAGAAAGCACATTTGTTTTCTTTTTTGATCCCTCTAATCCTGAATTTACCAAGGAGCAAGGGTTTGGTTTTATCAGAGACCATATCACGCACCATAGAGCGCAAGCCATTGTTTCCTTAAGAATGAAAGTGCCTAATAAAAAAGCACCAGGCTATCGAGCATTTTAATGTTGGCTTGAAATTCTTTACCATATAGGGCACATAAGTGTAGCTCACATATGCCTTATATGGTTAATTTTTAACTAATTCTACTCCAATTTATTTCACTTTTCTTAATTGTGCTAACCTGCTGTAGAATATTGTTATTTTCGGGGAGCTTAAATTCAGGGTCTTTATCTAAAATGTATTGAGCGGCATCTCTTGCCTTTAATAGAATCTGTCCATCTTCTGCTAAGTTGGCAATTGAAAGCCCTAAAATTCCGCTCTGTTGTGTGCCTTGAATGTCTCCTGGTCCACGAAGTTTCATGTCAACATCTGCAATTTTGAAACCATCGGTAGTTTCCACCATTGTTTTTATTCTGATCTTGGCGTCTTTGCTCAACGCATATTTTGTTATTAAAATACAATAAGATTGGTCAGCACCTCTGCCCACCCTTCCTCGCAATTGATGGAGTTGCGCTAGCCCAAACCGTTCAGCATTTTCAATAATCATTACCGATGCGTTTGGTACGTTCACCCCTACTTCAATCACCGTTGTCGCCACCATAATTTTAGTTTCCCCCTTTACGAAACGCTCCATTTCATAGTCCTTTGCATCAGGCTTCATCTTGCCATGCAAGACACTTACTGCAGTGTCAGGGAATGCCCTTCGGATACTTTCATAGCCATCTTCTAGGTGTTTTAAGTCTAATTTTTCGGACTCCTCTATAAGCGGATAAACAATATACACCTGTCGCCCTTGCTCCATTTGCTGTTTGATAAATCCAAAAACTTTCAGTCGGTTGGTGTCGAATTGGTGCGTGGTTTTTATTTCTTTTCTACCTGCAGGCAACTCATCAATTACGGATATTTCTAAATCCCCATAAATTGTCATTGCCAAGGTTCGAGGAATGGGAGTGGCTGTCATCACCAACACGTGAGGGGGGAATGTTTTATTTTTGTTCCATAGTTTTGCCCGTTGCGCCACACCAAATCTGTGCTGTTCATCAATGACCACAAACCCAAGGTTTTGAAATTGCACAACGTCTTCTAGCAGTGCATGAGTACCCACCAATATTTTCAAAGTGCCATTTTCAAGGGTTTCATGAATGACTTTTCTTTCCTTTTTTTTACTTGCACCAGTGAGTAAAGCAATCTCAATACCCATTTTATCAGCATACTCTTTGAGTCCGTCATAATGTTGGTTTGCTAATATACTTGTGGGCGCCATGATAGCGGTTTGCGTATCATTGCTGATCGCAATCAACATGCAAATAAATGCCACAATGGTTTTGCCACTGCCCACGTCGCCCTGCAAGAGCCGATTCATTTGTGTGCCTGATTTTAGATCCTTATAGATTTCTTTGATCACTCGCTTTTGGGCATTGGTAAGAGAAAAAGGCAGGTGTTCATTGTAAAATATATTTAGTAGCATGGCATTGTCAAAAACGATTCCTTTGATTTTTTCTATCCTTACTCGCTTAAGTTTTAAAATCCTGAGCTGTAAATAAAACAACTCCTCAAATTTTAATCGAGCAGTTGCTTTAGCTAACCATTCATTGCTTTTCGGAAAATGAATATTGGCAATGGCTTCCTTCTTCGAAATTAGGTTTAATTTTTGTGTTAAATACCCTGGCAATGTCTCTTTTATTCTACCAATGGAATTAGGAACTAAAACTTGCTGAATTTTGCCAATTCCCCGACTGTCCAAAAACCCGTTTTTTAACCTTTCGGTAGTGTGATAGACTGGCTGTAAGTAGCCGCTAGCTTTTGTTTGGTCAGTGAACGGTTCAACTTCAGGGTGGGCAATATTTAGGTATCGTCCTATTCTATTTGCTTTCCCAAAAACAACATATTCAACGCCCAAACGTAGCCTTTTTAAAATCCATTTTGCACCTTTAAACCATACCAATTGAATTTCTCCTGTACCGTCGCTAAAGTAAACAACGAGCCGCTGCTTTCTCGGAGGCCCAGCCATTTCCATGTGCCTGATTTTCCCTATGATTTGCACAAAGGGCATTTCTTCATTTAATTCGGCAATCTTGTAGAACTTAGTACGGTCTTCGTAGCGGAAGGGGTAATATTGAATTAAATCACGGTAGGTAAATATATTGAGTTCTTTGTTAAGGAGCACAGACTTTCGAGGACCAACGCCCTTGATAAATTCTATCCGTGTCTCAAAATATTCAGCCATGTAGCATTCTTCATTATTTTGTTTGCTGGCGCATAATTTTTAACTGATTAGAATATTTTTCTTGCGCAACATTATGCCAATCAAAAGTACTAATCATGTGTTTGATGTCAGTTTTTACAAAATCGATGATGGGTTTTAAAGAATCGTTTTTTGTGGCAGTTTTAAAATACAAAGCGGCACGAATAAAGTGAGTGGTAGAATCTGTAATAAAAAACTGTAACTGTGTAGGTACTTCGCCGCTTAACTCTTCGAGTACTGCAGTGTGTCCTTTTGGTGTGAGCACTACTTGTTCCTCTATTGCGAATGCTTTTACCTGATGTTTGGAAGTAAGCTTATATGCATCCCCCAAAAAATCTTCCAATCGCTCTCGCTTGTTTTCGATTGGTTTATAAGTGATTTGCACGTTGGCATCGGTTTCGGGGTAATAGATATTAATCCAATAACGTTCCGCATGTTTAGAACTGTCTCTTAACAAGACCGCATGTTTTGAATATTCAAAAGAGTAAGGAAAAGTATCGGGCAGGGATACATATTCATGTGCAGGCAAATCGATTCTATTGTAGCCCGATGGTTTTGGCACAAAGGTATTATCACCACAGCCCAACAAAAGTAAGGTTGTGAATAGGGCGACTAGTAGGTTTCCACTTATATTTTTATCAAGTTTTTTCTTTGACATAAACTCTAACTCGTTTAATTCTTTTTTCATCAGCCGAAACTATTGTGAAAACAAATTTATCAAAATTTACCTTATCACCTACCCTTGGTAGTTTTGAATGTAGCTCCAAAAGTAAGCCTGCTAGCGATTCACTTTCTCCTTTTTCTTCTTCGAAAATACTTACATCTGTCTCGGTTATTTTACAAAAGTCATTTAATGATGTTTTTCCTTCAAAAATATAGGTGTTGTCATCTAGTTTGTTGTAGGCAATATCTTCGGTATCAAACTCATCATTTATTTCACCGATTATTTCTTCAATAATATCTTCCAGTGTCACCATACCTGAAGTGCCTCCATATTCATCTACCACAATAGCGACATGCACTCTTTTTTCTTGAAAATCACCGAGTAAGGAGTCTAGTTTTTTGTTTTCTGGTACAAAAACAGCGGGACGTATCAGCTTTTGCCAATTGAAGTCATTTTTTTCATTGATATGTGACAAAAGGTCTTTTACATATAAAATGCCCTTAATTTTATCAATAGTTTCTTCATACACAGGAATTCGTGAATAACCTAGCTCAGTTACCTCTTTAAGCAGGTCATCATAACCCATCTCCAAATCGAAAGCAGAAATATCGATTCGTGAGCGCATGACCTGTTTGACAGTCATGGAACCAAAACTCACGATTCCTTTTAGAATTTCTTTCTCTTCTCTCGGGGTGTCATCATTTGTGGTTATTTCTAGCGCATGTTCTAGCTCATCCATGGAGAGGTTATACCCTTTTTTTGTCACATTTCTTTCCACAATAGAGGTCATGGACTGTAGCAACCACGCAAATGGATGAAAAACATAGCTTGCTATGCTCACAAACCCACTTACTTTTTTTGCAAAAGCTAGGTTGTTTTGACTAGCGTATACTTTTGGAATAATTTCGCCAAAAAGGACAATGGCAAAAGTATTAACAATGGTAAGTGGCAGCACTAAAATGCTATCAGTACCCCTGTTTCCAAAAATTTTCCAGGTCAAGTATGTTGAAATAACAACAAATGCCACATTGATTAAGTTGTTCATAATCAAAATGGTAGCGAGCAGTTTTTGTGGATTGTTCAATAAGTTAAACAGTTTCAAATTTTTTGAGTCTTTGCTTTCTTTACATTTTTTAAGGGCATCTGGTGTCAGTGAGAAAAATGCTACCTCTGACCCCGAAACCAATGCAGACAGCACTAAAAGAGCAACAAGCACGAGGCTGCCAATGGCTACTGTTGCCGTAGTTGCTTCCGTTAAACTAATATTTGCTAAAATCCCCGAAAAGGGGTCGTCTGTGTCTCCCAAAGTATTATAAATTACCTTTAAAAGGGCAAATCATCTGTCTCAGTATCTGTGGATGCCAAGGTGTCATTTGCGGTATCTGTTGTTGTTTCCGTTTTTTGTGCTGTTGGTCTGCCTGCAGGTTCTTCAGTTGGCGGAGGAGGTGTATTGCCCTGTGATGAGCCTTTGCTGCCAAGCATGGTCATATTATCTCCCACCACTTCTGTCGTATAACGGGTATTGCCGTCTTTGTCTTGCCAAGAGCGAGTTTTTAACCTACCCTCAATATATATAAGGTCACCTTTGTGTAAATATTTTTCCGCCACATCTGCTAATCCCCTCCACAGCACTATGTTATGCCAATCGGTTATTTCTTTTCGCTCCCCTGAATTTCTGTCTTTATAGGTTTCTGAAGTTGCCATAGAAAAATTAGCCACACCCACACCACTTTCTAGATGCCTGATTTCTGGCTCTTTTCCCAACCTTCCTACTAAAATCACTTTATTTACTCCTGCCATAGTATTTAGTTCTTTAAATGTTCTGTTACTTAAAATATAAAGTTACTCAAAAAATGAATTCCTTCAAATAATTATGAATCAAAATTGGCTTTGGTAATGCGTCAACCTGCTTTAGACTATAATATTGAAGTAGTTCCCTCTTAAAATCGCCTGTCATCAATGCTTTCTTTATTTCTATATGGAAGAACTGTGCAAATATACGTTGGTGGGTTAATATATGTTTATAAGTTTTTGATTCTTTGGTTAAAATAGCACCATTTTTCAATAATTTGTTTAAAAAAGGATCGTTTTCAAAGTCATTTGGTGACATAAAACCGCTGCTTTCGAGTAAGAAAAAGTCATATAATCCCTTCCAAATGTCTTTTTTGGTTCGTTCTTTCATAAGAATACCTATATTATCATGAAAAATGAAATAATTAAAGTGCCGCTGTCTAATTTTAAGTTTTTTTATTTTAACGGGCAATGTTTTTTGTTCATTACTCAGATTTGCATAACAAATACTCGAAAAGATGCAGTCATGACATGACGGGTTTACAGGCACACACTGCAGAGCGCCAAACTCCATGATGGCTTGATTGTAGGTATCAGGACTTTCATTATCAATGTGTTTTTTGGCTTCTTCAAAGAAGAATTTTTGACCTTTTCCGCTGGCGATATCTTTCTCTATTCCGAAGATTCTAGCCAATACCCGATAGACATTTCCATCAACCACAGGAACCACCTCTTGGTACGCAAATGATGCAATAGCCGCTGCAGTGTATTTCCCCACCCCTTTTAACGTTAATAAATCCTGGAAGGTATTGGGAAATTTTCCACCATAATTTTCCACAACAGATTTTGCACAGGCATGTAGGTTTCTAGCTCGGCTATAGTAGCCCAGCCCTTGCCACAACCTTAGCACTTCTGCTTCCGTGGCTTGAGCCAAGTGATTAACTGTTGGAAATGTCTTTAAGAATTTTTCAAAGTACGGAAGACCTTGTGCTACACGGGTTTGTTGCAGGATGATTTCAGATAACCAAATCACATAAGGGTCGTCTGTATTTCGCCAAGGAAGGTCTCGCTTATGTGTTGAGTACCATGTCATTAGCTTTTTGGAAAGGAATTTATCGTCTTTGATCAAATTTAAAATACAGATGTAATAAATACTTAATTTTATGTCCTATATTTATAAATAAAAGCCCTAAAATAGCAGTCTGAAACAAGGCATAGGAATGTCAAAAGTAGTTTTAGAAAAAGGTTTTATCAATTATTTTTAAATTTAAATAGGAAAAAAGTGACTAAAGCAGATGTAATCACAGAAATTTCGGACAAAACAGGGATACCGAAAGATGATGTAACACTTACAGTTGAAGCTTTTTTTAGTGTTGTGAAAAACTCAATGGCTGAGGGGGAGAATATCTATGTGCGGGGGTTTGGTAGCTTTATTAATAAAAAGAGGGCTAAGAAAATAGCAAGGAACATATCAAAAAACACAGCAATCGTGATTGATGAGCACTATGTGCCTAGCTTTAAACCTTCAAAAGTATTTGTTGAAAAAATCAAAAGCAGCAAAAAAGTAGCTAACGCTAACTAATACATAAAACGATAAACCTTTGGGCGGACAGAGCGCTTCCTGAAGGTTTGTTTTTTTGTATTT
>Ga0256840_1000774_pt1 | contig 32031 bp, 30 predicted proteins | sample 355202metaG_FD_185969 | JGI IMG/M metagenome (GOLD analysis project Ga0256840, IMG submission 185969) | Hydrothermal vent microbial communities from Mid Atlantic Ridge, Atlantic Ocean - 355-202 | ecosystem: Environmental > Aquatic > Marine > Hydrothermal vents | place: Atlantic Ocean: Mid...
GTTATATACAGCTCATAAACTTAGACAGATAACCAGTCAAATATATCGGTATGCGATTGCAATAGGCAAAGCCACCAGCAACCCCGCTGATGCACTTATTGGAGCACTACCACCCGCTAAGACAAAACATTACGCAACGCTTACCGATCCTCGTGCTGTGGGTAAATTGATGCGAGATATAAACAGCTATAAAGGTACGTATGTTGTGTGCTGTGCATTGAGGCTTGCACCTTACGTTATGTCACGCCCCGCCAATATTGCACAAGCAAAATGGGAACATATTGATTTAGATAAAGCAGAATGGCGCATACCAGTAGAAAACATGAAAGGCGACCAGCAGCATATTGTGCCTTTATCAAAACAAGCACTGGTTATTCTAAAAGGTATTCATCCTTTAACGGGAACAGGTGAATATGTGTTCCCTAGTAACCGTTCAGATAAAAAGCCCATGAGTATTGATACATTAAGATCGGCTCTTCGTCGTTTGGGGTATGGCAAAGGCGAAATCACTACACACGGTTTTAGAGGCATGGCTTCAACCATGCTAAATGAGCAAGGCTATAATTCTGACTGGATAGAAAAGCAATTAGCCCATGTGGAAGGTAACTCAGTAAGAGCCGCTTATAACCACGCGCAACACATGCCAGAACGTAAAAAAATGATGCAGGCGTGGGCGGATTATCTTGATGGTTTGGCTGGTGGTGCGGATATAGTATCAATTCACCGTGAAGGTAATAACGTGTAGTTTCAGGGATGTTTTTGTTATGGACAATATTGCATCGGGGCTGGTGGTACCAGCACCAGCCCCGACTAATCAAAACCAAAGCTAACAAGGAGCTTTAATAATGACTAAAAACGATTGTAACAAGATAAATAAGACGGGCAAGAAAACATGCTTATATGGGGCAAACCTACAGGGTATTTTCCCTGTAACAGATTTTTTATTTGACCCAATAACAGACAGTCAATTACATATTGTTTATACAGGATCTAAAGATCACGATCCCATTCATATTGTTGTTGCAGAAAAAGACAGCACTGCATATTCACTTAATGTAAAAGATGCAATCAGGTCAAAAGACTTTGTTGCTCGATTGGGTGATGACGATAAAGAAAAATTAACTAATCTGGCATCTTTAGTTCTACCTAAAGCAGATTATTCTAATTTTGTATGGCGAAATGTGATGGTAGGGGGTAACTAATGGAATTTCCAAATGACGTACTTAGTGCAAGGCTCAATCAAGCCTCAGCCATGCTGAATGTCGTATTATGGTGGAGGGATCGAATCGTTTGAGGAATTAAGCACTGAGATCAAGGATTACTATCTTTATGCAATGTCAACATTGCTAGATGAAGCGATTAAGGCAAGCAAAGAGATATAACAGTTATTTACCAAGCCTAGCCCGACGGGGCGAAAGCGGGGCACATTCACCCGTTGGCTTGGTATTTTTTTGAATGGGCGAGGGAGCGATTATTCCGTATGAGTGAGTATATTCCACCAAAAAGAAGAGCTTTGAAAAGCAAAACAGGTAAGGTGCGAGAGGGTATTACCCACACAAAAGGTACAACACATTTCTCAACAGAGTGCAATAAAGATGCTGAAGAAATAGCCGCACTTTTAGATGCAATACCTGCACCCAAGGAAATGGTGCTAGATTATATTGTTGAACTTGAGAATTTTGCAAAAAGGCAATTAGAACTGGCAGGTTTTAATTATGAAAATAGGCATTCTAAAGAGCTTACATATACATTATCCAATGGCAAAAAAGGAAATTTGGCTGCTGCTATCAAGGATAATGAGCTTGAGCCTGAATGGTATGCGTATGAAATACTTATGCAAGCAAGAATGCTCAGAAATTTTATTAAGGAAGAGGACTTATATAATGCTCTACGCCATGCAATGTTAATGGAGGGTGCGAGAGAGGGGCTTAATTTTTCTCATTATGAGCTAATGGTGCTAATTGGTGACGAGGTTATAGCCAAAGGTTCTCGTTCTGCCAAATTTACCAGTCAAGAGAAAAATGGCTGGCTCTCACAAGCTAAGCAATTAAGAGGCGCCAATGGAAACTTAAAATATTCAGATATTGCTAGAAGCATAATAAAAAGTAATGGCTTAGAAGAAAAGAGTTTTCAAACAGTTTATAAATATCTACTTGCAAATAAAGAAAAAATGTAAAGGTATCGTTTACATTTGTACCAAATACTATCTTGTAAGCCTCTATAAAACAAAATAAGAGGCTACAAGATATGTCAGAACAAATCATAAAACTACCAGAAGTTAAAAAAATTACGAAATTAAGCAGCTCTTCGGTATACAGATTAGGGGCCTTGGGCTCCTTCCCAAGGCCAATAAAATTGGGAACCCGTTCTAGTGGGTGGGTCTTTGCGGAAGTGCAGGAATGGCTAAATGAAAGGATAGCCGCCTCTCGTAAGGAGGTGGCGTAATGAGCCCAAACATCAAGAAAACCAAACGCATTAGATTGGCTGGGCTTGTTGCTCAAAACCTTACGATAGAACAAAGGGTACTACTTGAAGCCTTGCTGGAATACGGCGTTGCAAGAGTGATAGAGTTCGAACAATCAGGTATCGCAAGAAGGCCACTTTTACCTATAGCTGAATCACTGGTTGCCCTAGGCCACCATGTTTATACGGAGGTTGAGCTAGATGAACAAGGTAGAGAAATAGAAGAAAGCCGAATTTTCTATATGGATGACTGCTCATTTATAACAGAAAGACGGCTAGGCATGCCCGAAGCTGTATCTATACCCGATGCAAATATTGATTTTGTAGCATAGGGGGGGTGAAGCTATGACAATCAATTTTGATGATGTACGCCCTCACGAACAAGGCAACTGGCTAAATATACTCAGCCATATTACCCCGTCATTATCTGAAGCTATCGAAAAGCACCCAAAGCATGTTCCTTGCCCCGTTCATGGGGGTAAGGACGGCTTCAGGCTATATCGTAATGCTGATGATACTGGTGGCGGGATATGTAATACATGCGGGGCATACCCTGATGGCTTTGCCCTAATAGCGTGGATAAATCACTGGACATTGCCCGATAGTTTACAGGCTGTTGCTGATTATCTTGGTATTACAACCACCAGCAAAACGCCTAAACCTATCGTAAAACAATCACCAGTGATCGACGATCCGATAAAAGAGGCCAAACGATACGATATAAGCAAAATGCACTTAATGCCGTTAAATGCGGGCTGGTGGGCTTAGATGACGAAATTGCTCAACCGGCAAGAAATTACCTTATTAATCGTGGATTGGGGGAGGTATTGAAGTCGTTACCCGATGATTTACATTTTCACCCTACCTTATCTTATTGGCATGATGGCAAAGAGTATGGCAATTTTCCTGCATTAGTGGCACTTATACGCAACAAAGAGGGTAAACCGATCACCTATCACCGCACCTACTTAAACCAATCAGGCCATAAAGCGGATTTACCCACCGTTAAGAAAATGATGCCACCGATTAAGCAAGGTGCAACAAAAGGCGGGGCTATCCGCTTATATCCTGCAATAGATGAATTAATAGTGGCAGAGGGCATAGAAACAGCATTAGCCCTGCATATTTCATTAAATAAGCCAGTATGGGCATGTATTAGTGCTGGTGGTCTTGAATCGGTCGTTATTCCCTCAAGTGTAAAGCGGGTAATCATTGGTTCAGATAACGATCTAAACGGTACAGGTCAACGTGCAGCTAACATACTAGCAAAAAGGCTAATTGATGAAGATAGCACGCGAGAGGTAAAGATTATCACACCCGAACAAGCGGGAACCGATTGGCTTGATGTATTAATTGAACAGGAAAAAGTAGCATGAGCGACGATATTAAAAAAGCAGTAAGCAAGGCGAAACCGATACAGGCAGACAATGTGGAAGAGTTATGGCCTACACCTAAACCACTTCCTGATATTACCGCCAGCGGTGATGCTGATGGCTTCCCGTTTGAGGCTTTACCACCAGCACTTATGCAAGCAGCGGAAGAAATCGCGCGATTTAGTAAGGTTCCTTTAATGGCTCCCGCTGTTTCTGGATTGGGTGTATTAGCTACTGCGTTAGGTAAAAAAGCCTTTATTGTTGAGCGTGATGGGCATGAGCTTTTTGCTACTTTCTTTTTTGTGCTGGTAGCGGGGACTGGTGAGCGGAAAAGCCCCGTATTTAAGTATATGGTCAAGCCGTTAAATGATTGGGAGCTTGCACAAGATAAAAACCACGCTAAAGAAGTCAGGATGATACAGAACAATAATGAAATGCTTGAAATCGGTATAAAGAAAATCAAAGCGCAATCAGCTAAAGATGATGCCAATTTAGAAGAGCTAAACGAAAGCATCGAGCAGGCCGAGCAAAAAAAACGGTCGATACCCCCAATACCCTCCCTTTATACGCTTGATATTACCGAAGAGAAGCTATTCCAAAAGATGTACGAACGTGGCGAAACGTATGCCGTGATGAGTGCAGAAAGTAGGCGGGTTATGGAATCTTTGATGGGGAGCGGTCGAGGTGGAATGGGTACAGGTGATAATCTGTATTTGTCAGGATTTTCAGGGGATAAGGTATCAAGGGATCGCGTCGGTTCAGGTGATGGAGGTGAAGAATTGGTGATGTACGAGCCCAGCTTGAACCTGACCACAATGATACAACCTGATAAATTTTTATCACTAGCCGGAAATAAGGAGTTAAAAGCATCGGGATTAATTGCTAGATTATGGCCTGTTTGGTTACCATCATTAGTAGGTAGCCGTTTTGAAGAATTAAATGAAGAGGGGTTAAAGTGGGATGTATTAGCCCCATTTTATGATCATGTCACTAGCTTCATTGATGCTGTTCAGCCGTTAAATGAACAAGGTGATTTAACCAGGCATAAAGCAGTATTTTCAGGAGAGGCACAAGAGGCGCGGCTTGACCTTTATAATCGGGTTGAGGGTGCAATGGGTGACGGTAAAGGGCTTGATGATGTGCGTGATATTGCATCTAAGGCAGTATCTCAAACATGTAAACTAGCGTTAGTGCTTCACCTTGCCACCGATCCCGATTTATTAGCAGATGCCACCAGTGAAATAGACATAACAACATGGACTAAGGCCGAAGCACTTGGCGGCTTCTTCATGGATGAGGCAATAAGATCACAACGCGGGGCGGAAGATGGGGAGCATTTAAGGCATGCAAAGCGGTTGCTTGATTGGTTAAGGATAAAAGGTTATACCGAAATTGGTGCCCGTGAAATTCAACGAAGTGCCCCAAGGCCAAAACTAAGCCGGTCTGAGCTGGTGGATGTGATAGGTGTACTGACTGAGCCACCGTATCAATGGCTAAAAGAATCAGGAAAAACAGCAAAAGGAAATGCTGTTTATAGTGTTCACCCGTCATTATTTGAAATTGAGGGCAAATAACCGCGACACCGCGACGGGGTACGCAAGTATTTCAAAAACAGTGTTTTTTATTTTTAGCTGTCGCGGTGTCGCGGTTGAGTAAAAACAAGGGTTTATGAGGTAACAGCATGAGATCAAGTGCAAAATGGGATGGTTATGGTAGCTATGAAGCCTATATTAATCGTGGGTTAGATGGGTTATTCAGTGCTAAACAGCAAGGGAAAGTGGTTACTGATGCTTCTCAACCTATGGCAAGCAGTGAAGATAAACAGCCAGTGCAGCAATCTAAGCCAAAACGGATCAAGCCTAAGGATGTGCATGACATTGTGGCAAGTTACGCACACCATGAGGGTGATAAACAATGGCTGGTGGATATGCTGTTAAGATTACCCCTTGCCAAACGTGAACCCGTTATGCTTAGATATAGTCAAGTGTACAATTCAGCACAAAGTGCTGGGGCTGAAATTAACAGCCAAACAGGGCAAGCAAGGTGGGACGCTAATACATGGCTACGAGACTATATTGAACAGTAGGTGGATAACAGCTAGCCCCTGATATAGCAAGCCTTAACACTACAATTTGATACCCCTTTATATAGTTAGATTTATCTAAAGGGGTGACTACATTTATAGATAGCTAAACAGCTATTTTCTTATTCCCTTACCACTAAATGAACTATTCAGAACGGGTATTAAACTTCCGCAATAAGTAGCACGTTATTCTGCTTACTTTCAATCCACCTAAAATAATTACTCAATAACCGCGACACCGCGACGGGGTACGCAAGTATTTCAAAAACAGTGTTTTTTATTTTTAGCTGTCGCGGTGTCGCGATTGTCGTTCCTTAATCATATCAATCATGCATGATAGGGCTATATGTTTATAGCCTAGGGGTTCCGTCACCCATTAAAGATAAAAGGTACTGTAAATCAGCGTTGATGTACGGGCATTTCAACTCGCGAGTTTTTCCCAGATATAGAAATCTCAGAGGGGGTTGTACTTCCGTTGCCTAGTGGTAGGGCGGGTAAATAATCCAGCAAGAGCCGCACTGCGTGACCGCCACCCCATCTTGCTTTTATGTTTCAGTAATTAAATAGAGAAAGCCCATACTATAGAACATGATTAGATTTATGGGTTATCTATACATGACGAGGAGCATATGTAAAGATAATTGAATTATCTTTACATGAGAAAATACACTTTTATGGACAATTTATTGATGTTTCACCCCGTATGTGATTGAATATAAAAAACATATTCAGGACATTTTGATGGACATTTACACCGACAATAATATAAAGCGTATTGAAACTAACCAGTTTGGTGTATTCAAGTTCCAGCTTGGGTTAAGTCGAGATGGGATAGAAACTATACTTCGACGGGTTCAAGATGCTCAAGATCGTTTCCGTGTTTCTCCATTGGCTTCTGTAGCGACACGATTGGAAAAAGAAGTAGTGGTTAGCTCTGTTTTTGGGACAAATACCATTGAGGGTGGAGAGTTATCCGAAGATGAAACTGAACAAGCTTTGTTATTGTCACCGGAGCAGATCCAGAATATTCAGCAGCAGCGTGCTTTGAATATTAAAAATGCCTATGAGTATATTAAAGAGGTATCTGTTTCTAAAGATTGGAATCCCACTGTAGAAGATGTTGTTGAAATCCATCATAGAATTTACGAGGCGTTGGGTGAAGATCAGAGCCAAGGTATATTTAGAGATAATCCTGATGGAGTAGTGACCAGTGTGGGTAATAGCTCGCATGGTGGAGTATATAAGCCACCACAAAACGGTGCAGATATTCGTTTGCTTTTGAGTGAATTATTATCTTGGAATGCAGCGCTTTCAGATCAGGGTGTGCCCGCCTTAATTCGCGCACCACTCGTACATTTATATTTTGAGCTTATCCATCCGTTTTGGGATGGTAATGGGCGTGTAGGTCGGGTTTTAGAGGCCGGCATATTGTATGCCGATGGTTTTCGTTATGCGCCTTTTGCTCAGGCATCCTATTATTTAACAAATATTGATAAGTATTTTGCCTTGTTTAATTTTTGTCGTAAATCCGCCAATAAGAAACATGATTTTCCAAACGTAGCGTTTGTTTCTTTTTTTCTTGAGGGGATGCTGGAAACTATTAATGCCTTGCATGATCGCGTAAATAAAATAGTGCAAGTTGTGCTTTTTGAAACACAACTGAAAAACTTATATGACTATAAAAAGATAAATCATCGGCAATATACAATCGTCAATGAAATTCTTAGAAGTGGAGAGGCAATAACCATTGATAAAATACGCCAATCTATTTGGTATAACGCCCTTTATAGTAAATTAACAGCTAAAACACGTTCAAGGGATATGAAGCACCTTCTTGATATAGGGTTACTTAATTTAGACGATGAAGGAAATATATTATTTGGTTTTGTTGGTGAGCATGATGTGTAGTTATAGGTCCACCTTTAAGAGTAAATTAGATTTACAGTAAAACTATTTTGATGGTAACTATGGTGGTAACTTTTTAATTAAAAATATTGCGACATAGTAGCCATGTGGGATTGACGCGCAAACTGGGAGGCACCCATAGCCACCATTTTTATTCAAAAATTAGTTTATTTTCAGCAGTTTTTTCTGAAGACAGCAGTTCTATGAGCTTGTTGACGGGTAAAGGTTGAGAAAATAGGTTGCCTTGGACAAAGTCACACCCCGCAGCATAAAGTAAACGACTCTGCTGCTCCGTTTCGACGCCTTCAGCAATAACTTTAAGACCCAGCTTGTGCGCCATTACTATGATAGCTTCAGATAATGCCATTTCACTGGAGTCTGTTGATAAGTTTTTAATAAAGGATTGGTCTATTTTTAGGTAATCAATATCAAACTTATTTAGATACGACAAAGAAGCGTAACCTGTTCCGAAATCATCAATGGCGACTTGAATGCCAGCGGTTCGAAAATCTAACAATTGTTCAATTACTTGTTTGTCGTCTTTTACAAGTAGACCTTCCGTGATTTCTATTACGAGATTACAGTTAGAAAAATAGACTTCTGATATTGCAGCCGCCCAATCATTTTGTGCTTTAAATTGAACGGGGGACATATTTACGCTGACTTGAAAATCAGGACTATGTTGTTGGAACATCTGAGCGTGTTGAACGGCCTGATGGAATACCCAGTTACCTATTTCATTAATAAGGCCCGTTTCCTCAGCGAGAGGAATAAAATCAGTAGGACTAACCATGCCTCTTTCAGGGTGATTCCAGCGTAACAATGCCTCGGCTTTTTGAATTTTCTTCGTGGGCAAATAAATGATGGGCTGATAATAGACTTCAAGCTGGTTAAGTGCCAAAGCTTCTCGTAAATCCTGGATAAGGTTAAAACGCTCTGTTGATGAACGCTGCATTTGTTGTGTAAAGTAGAAATAGCGACTTCGACCTGAATCTTTGGCAAAATACATGGCCTGATCAGCATTTCTAAGAAGATCATCTGCGGTGAGCGCATCATCAGGATATATGGTGATGCCGATGCTTGCAGAAATATAAAGAAGATTACCTTCTATTTGGAAGGGGTGATTTAATGCGGTAATGATTTGGTCAGCAACGCGTCCAACCTGGTTAAGGTCATTTAAAGTTGGTAGCAGAACGGTAAACTCATCCCCGCCGAAACGTGCTACCAAATCTTCATTTGGTGCAGCGTCAGTAATCCGTTTGCCGGCCTCAAACAGTAGCTTGTCGCCCACAGGGTGGCCAAAGGCGTCATTGATTACTTTAAAGCCGTCTAAATCAAGGAACAAAACAGCTAAAGGTTTATTGGTGATATTGGAGTTTTTAATTTCTTCTTCTAAACGATTGTAGAAAAATGTCCGATTAGGCAAAGATGTTAAAGGGTCGTAGCTAGCCTGTTTTAAAGCGAGTAATTCAGCTTGTCTTTTTTCAGAGATGTCTGAAAATAAGGTAACACGTTGTTTTACTGTTTTGTCTTTATTGTAGATTGTATTAATAGTTGCCCAAATTAGAAATTCTTCACCATTTTTTCGGCGGGCCCATATTTCTCCTTTCCAGCATCCATCTAAATCGATGATATTTCGTATTTCTGTTAGAAATTCTGGGTCATAACGTTTGGAAAGGAGTATCGATGTGGATTCATTTAGAATGTCTGCCTCTGAGAAGCCAGTGATACTTGAAAAAGCAGGATTAATGGCGATGATTTTTCTTTTTGCAGAGGTGACAATCATTGCTTCACTAGTATGTTGGAAAACAGTAGATGCTAACTGGGCCATCTCCTCCGCTCGCTTGTGTTCAGTGATGTTATTCAAGCTTATTAATAGATTGCCCTCTGGCTCAGAGAGAAGAGTTGCATGAGCAGTGACTATTCGGTAATCACCATTTTTACAACGAAGTTCCATTTCTAATGGCTTGAAAGTACTATTTTGAAGCCCATCTTTAAGGCACTTGTCCCATAGATCTCTAATTTTACTAGCATATTCTCGATTGGAATATACGGTGGTTTCTCGCTTATCGGGTGTGGAGATATCTTGAAGGGAATAGCCGAATTGAGCTGTAAAAGCATCATTAACATAAACCGTTTCTTTTTGTTTATTGTGAACAATAAATGGTGTCGGAGAGGCGCCAAGAATGGTCTGAGCGAGTTGAGTGGTTTCTATAGATAATTCGCTGGTCATATGTTTCTATGCCTATTGTTTTGAGACAAGCATATAATATTACAAGCTAGTTTAATATGGAGCATCAATTAGAGCTTGAATATAACATAGAGTTAGCTTTGATTTCAAAGTACTATTGATTGCTCAGATCGCTCGAAACGACGTTATAAATGATATTGCCAACACTTACTTACAAGCGAAGGGGCTTGCATCACTATGTATCGTCGAGACTCTCAGAACTTAGAAGTGCTTTAAATTCACTGACAGGAAGTGGCCTAGAAAATAAATAGCCTTGCACATAGTCACAGCCTGCGGTAGCTAATAAGTCGCGTTGTTGCTCTGTTTCAACGCCTTCTGCAATAACTTTCAGGCCTAGTTTGTGTGCCATCACGATGATGGCTTCAGATAAGGCCATTTCACTTGAATCAGGGGTTAAATTTCGAATAAAAGATTGATCTATTTTTAAGTAATCTATATCAAATTTATTTAGATATGACAATGAAGAATAGCCCGTTCCAAAATCATCAATCGCCACGTGAATGCCAGCATCACGGAAATTTAATAATTGCTCAGCTATCAGCTCATTATCTTCCATTAATAAGCCTTCGGTTATTTCAATAATAACATTGCTGCCAGCAAAATATTCTTGGGTTATTACGGAGCTCCAATCATTTTCATCCCTGAATTGTACGGGTGAGACGTTAATGCTTACTTGAAAGTCAGCATCGTATTGCTGATAAGATTTTGCCTGTTCAGTAGCTTGCTGAAATACCCAGCTACCAATTTCATTGATTAGGCCTGATTCCTCAGCAAGTGGGATAAATTCAGCAGGGCTTACCATGCCTCTTTCTGGGTGTTTCCATCGTAATAATGCTTCAGCTTTGTGGATTTTTCCTGTTGGTAAATAAATAATCGGTTGGTAATAAAGCTCTAGTTGATTTTTAGCCAAAGCCACACGTAGATCATTGGTTAAGTTGAACCGTTCTAACGATGATTCTTGCATTTGAGGTGTGAAATAGCTGTAGCGGCTTCGACCAGAATCTTTGGCAAAATACATAGCTTGGTCTGCATTTTTAAGTAGATCATTTACGTTATTAGCATCATTAGGATAAAGCGTAATACCAATACTCGCTGAAATATAGATAGTATTATTCTCTAATTGGAATTGCTGGCTTAATGATTTGATAATCTTAGAAGCTATTCGTTCAATGCCATGAACATCATCTAGATCGGATAGAATCACTGTAAACTCGTCACCACCGAGCCGCGCTACAGTATCGGTATCGCGCACACAATCGGTGATACGCTTGGCGGCCTCAATAAGAAGTTTATCGCCTACCGGGTGGCCAAAAGTATCATTAACGTCCTTAAATTTATCTAAATCAAGAAAGAATAACGCTAGTGGCTTATTGGAGCGGTTAGACTTTCTAATTTCTTGACCTAAGCGATCGTGAAACATGGTGCGATTAGGTAACGATGTCAATGTATCATAATAAGCTTGTTTTAATGCCAGCATTTCAGTTTGTTTTTTCTCTGTAATATCAGAGAACAAACCGACGCGTAACTTAACAGTATTATCTTCGTTGTAAAGAGTATTGATGGTTAACCAAATGAGGACATCTTCACCTGCTTTCCGTTTGTTCCAAACTTCACCTTGCCATTTTCCGGTGCGATCAAGCTCCGCATTCATTTCAATATAAAAAGCGGCATCATGCCTATCTGTCATAAATAGTAGAGAAGGCTCGCCTATAACCTCATCTTCAGAATAACCGGTGAGCTCACAAAAGGCAGGGTTAACTGATGTAATGATTTTTTCTGCATCGGTTGTCAGCATACCCTCACTAGTTTGCTGGAGTATGGTTGTAGTCAATATTCGTTCTTCTTCTAATTTTTTTCGTTCTGTGATGTCATAAAAGCTAATTAATATATCGCTATCAATGGCATTGAAAAGAAGAGAGGCTTGAGCCATAACGGTTTTAAATTCGCCATTGTTACAGCATATTGTAATTTCAAGGGGTTCAAAGGCGGAGCCACTTTTTATGCAATCTTCGAGACGCTGTTGCCAAATTAATCCTATTTGCACACCGTATTCTTTCTCGGGATAAGCCCTATCCTTCCATGTGTCATGATTGGGGATGTCTGCTAAGTTATATCCAAATAAAGCGATAAATGCTTTATTGAGGAAGACGGGTGTCATTTGGCTGGAGTGAAGTGCAAAAGGTATAGGTGAAGCTTCAATAATGGCACGAGATCCTTGTTCGCTTTGTCTTAATGCCTCTTCATCTTGTTTACGAGCCGTTAGATCAATATCAATGCAATACATTTCAGGGTTACCATTCCTATCATATTGCATAACGTGGCTAGAATAGACGTCAATCTGACCGCCTTTAGTTTTTAGTGTTAACTCTGCCGAAGGAATTACTGGGCCACCAGACATCCAATCAGTAATGCCTTCGATTACGACACTTTTCATTTCATCAGGAATAATTAAGTCTTCAATTAATTGGCCCATAGCTTCTTCTTTACTATAGCCATAGAGTTTTTCACTGGCTTTATTCCAAAATACAACGCGACGATCTCGGTCATAGCCTTGAACAGAAATGTTAGGAATACTTTCTAATAGCGACTGAAAGCGCCGCTCACTTTTAAGTAGTAATTTATCCGCTATGTTTTGAGGTCTTATTTTCCGGTGTAAATGAATTATCCAGATAATAAGAAATAAGCAGCTAATAATAAGTAGGGTTAAAATCAGGTTCATTTATGTCAACTTATAAGGTATTGCCAGTATCATACCGATAACTATCTTTTTTTTCTTATAGCTATATCACGGATATCGACAAGTTAATCACTGTCTTGAGTTTATTTCTATCCCTAATAGTGGTTAATTTTGACTATTTTGTTTGTCTGGCAGCGTTTATCCGTTATCCTTTTACCTATGAAAGACATTTATAAATATCATTTATTTTTTTGTACCCATGAGCGAGATGATGGCAGAGAGTATTGTCAGCAACATGATGCGCAGTCTTTGCGTGATTATGCTAAGCAGCGGGTAAAAGAATTAAAGCTCAAAAAGGTGCGTGTTAATAATGCGGGTTGCTTAAATCGGTGCGCCTTAGGTCCAATGATGGTCATTTATCCTGAGGGTACATGGTATCAATATCAAAGCAAGGAAGATATTGATGAAATTATTGAATCACACTTACAGCAAGGGAAAATTGTGGAGCGCTTACAACGATGACGCCAGATGAATATTGCAAGGATAAAGCGTCGAAAAGCGGTTCGAGCTTTTATTATAGTTTTTTATTCTTGCCCGAAAAACAACGACAAGCGATTATTGCATTGTATGCCTTTTGCCGAGAGGTGGATGATGCTGTTGATGAAATAAGCGATGCTGATGTTGCCCGAAAAAAACTAGAATGGTGGCGTTTTGAAATTGCTCAAACCTTTAAAGGTGAAGCGACACATCCTGTAGGCAAAGCTTTGCAGACGGCGATAAAGAACTTTGATTTGCATGAAGAATATTTTATGGAAATCATTGATGGTATGGAAATGGATTTAGACCAATTTTCATATCAAGAATTTAAACATCTCGCCTTATATTGTCATCGTGCGGCCAGTGTTGTTGGCTTGTTATCTGTTGAGATCTTCGGCTATCAAGACCGAAATACGCTTAAATATGCAGAAAATCTTGGAATGGCATTACAACTGACTAATATTATTCGAGATGTACGTGAAGATGCGGAGCGAGGTCGAATTTATTTGCCTCAAGAAGATTTACAGAAGTTTAATATAAAAAAAGAAGATATCTTAGATTTAAAGTCTAGTGATGAATTAATCGCTTATCTTAAATTTGAAACCGAACGAGCACGACAATACTATCAACAGGCCATGGATGCGCTACCGGACGGTGATCGTTACAGCCAACGAACAGGTTTAATTATGGCGGCAATTTATGAGGCGACGTTAGATGAAATCGAAAATGATGGTTTCAAAGTGATGCAGCACCGCGTTTCGTTAACGCCTCTCAGAAAGCTATGGATCGCGTGGCGAACAGCACGCAAGCAAAAGCGATTTAAGTGACAACACTTATCATCGGTGGGGGGTGGAGCGGTCTTGCTGCCGCGATTACTTGTGTGCAGCGGGGGCAACCAGTTCATTTAGTCGAATCGGCTAAACAGCTTGGCGGCCGAGCACGAAATTCATCATGGCAAGATTTGACCATTGATAATGGCCAGCATCTAATGATCGGTGCTTATGACCGAATGTTGGCAATGATGCAGTCGATAGGTATTGATACGAATGATGTATTTCACCGCCAAGCAATGGATATCACAATCCACGATACGGATTATCCTCCATTGCTTTTGTCGAGCAAATCATATTTGCCTTGGCCGTTATCTTTAGCATGGAATCTTGCCGCAAGCGCAGGAGTGTCAGGGCTAAAACAAGTAGTACAATTACAGTTAAGTATTACAAGGTTGCTATCTGAAAATGATTTAAGTGTAAGTGAGTGGTTACATCAATCTAATCAGTCAAAGCGATTAGTTAAGCAATTGTGGGAGCCGCTATGCCTAGCCACATTAAACACACCAATAGAAGAAGCATCGGCACATTTACTAGCCATTGTGCTTCGAGATAGCTTGGGTAAGGGAAAATCTGCCGCAGACTCACTTATTCCTCGCCAACCATTAGGCGATTTATTTCCCAAAGTGGCTGCAAATTATATTCAGCAGCAGGGCTGTACAATCAGCCTACAAACCCGAGTGAAAGAGCTTGTGATTAAAAACGGTAAAATAGCGGGAGCTATCACTGATCAGGGTGCTAATTTGCAAGCCGACAATATTATAGTCGCAACAAATCTGTCACAAAGTAAGAAATTACTATCAGCTCATATGGAGCATCATTCACCGTTAGAATACCCAATCTGCACAGTGTATTTACAGTATGCCACTGACACCCGTTTAACGGCCTTAATGCTGGGTATGTCAGGCACAGTAAGCCAGTGGATCTTTGATCGTAGCGAGCAAACTCCAGGTTTAATGGCGGTGGTTATTAGCGCACCAGGCAAACATGAAAAAATGGCAAAAGATGAGTTGATAGACTTGGTGTGTAAAGAAGTGCATGAAATGTTTCCTGCCATGCCCAGGCATGCACAGCAAGGCTTTGTGATCCGTGAAAAACGTGCAACATTTGCCTGTACGGTAGGTATTGAAAAACAGCGCCCAGAGTGTAAAACAGATATTTCAGGTTTATGGCTGGCGGGTGATTATGTTGCCAATAATTACCCTGCAACCTTAGAGGGTACCATTCGTAACGGCGAAAATTGTGCAAAGCTATTACTAGACACGCCTTAAGGTATATACCCGTGACCATTATGCACACTATAAAACTGCATTTTCAACGATAACGAGTATACTACTCACTTTTAATCCCGAATTAATATAAATGAACTATTCTGCTCCCGTCGATCTTCTTGTTGATAACGTTATTCTTGTGACTGGGGCAGGAGATGGCATCGGTGCGGCTGTGGCTAAATCTTATGCTAGACATGGTGCTACCGTTATTTTACTCGATAAAAATATTAAAGCACTAGAAAAGGTTTATGACGAGATCGAAGCCGATGGTGGTAAAACTCCAGCCATTTATCCATTGGATTTACTTGGCGCAAGTGTTACGGATTATGAAACATTAGCTAGTAATATTGCTGAAAACTTTGCTCGTTTAGATGGCCTGGTGCACTGTGCTGCCGCCTTGGGGCAGATCGCATCTTTTGAAAATCAAAATACGGCCACATGGTTCGACACGCTCCACATTAACCTTACGGCACCTTATTTATTGACACGTGCATGCGTCACTCTGCTTAGACAGCAACAACAGAGTGCGATCATTTTTACGACGGATGATTATAAAGATAAAGCCTATTGGGCGGGTTATGGTGTAGCAAAGGCGGGCATTGAAACGTTAAGCAAGCAATTGGCAGATGAATTTGAAAGTGAAGGGCGGTTACGAGTGAATTGTGTGATACCTGGACCGGTGCAAACAATGCTTTATGCCCGCGCCTTTCCAGGAATAGACCCAAACTCACTGCCCCTACCAGATGATGTTGTGCCAACATACCTTTATTTAATGGGAAGAGATAGCCTTGCAGAAACGGGGCAATGTCTTTCTGCACAATAGTCCGTCAATTTATCGGCATCTATACCGTAATACGCTGATATTTAAGTGAAATACTGTTTTGGCATGATAATCGCTTAAGAACTAGTTATAGTGAACTAGAACTTGAGGATATGCAAAATGGAAAATCAACTACCCACAGAAACAGCAAAGTTATCTTTGGTTGGCAAACATAGCCATGCAATTGATTTTAATCTTACGCAAGATGCGCCTAACAGTGCTGAAGAGATGGCGGCAAGACTTCCTGCAATATTACAAACAACATTAGAAATCGATACGGTAATTGAGTTGTTTCATACTGAAATAAATAAAGTATTGGCTTATGATAGCCTGCACTATCAAAATCAAAGTTCTCATTGTGAATTTAACACGGGTAGTCGTAGCCATCACTCTTGCCATTATCGTTTAGAGATGAATGGAGATTGGTTAGGTGAGTTAACGTTAACACGAAGTAAAAAATTTACCGATTCTGATACACAATTATTAGAAGATTTTTTATGCAAGTTAGTGTATCCATTGCGTAACTGTTTGCTTTATCGTGAAGCACAGGCCGCGGCATTACAAGATAAGTTAACAGGCTTAAATAACCGAGGCGCGTTCGATAATAGTCTTAAACGTGAAATTGATTTAGCCCAGCGTCAACATGCCCCAATGTCATTAGTGATGTTAGATATTGATTTCTTCAAAGCAGTAAACGACACATACGGACATAGCGGTGGCGACTTGGCGCTTAAGATGCTAGCAAAATCATTAACGGACTCAATGCGCGCAAGTGATATTGCTTTTAGATATGGCGGTGAAGAATTTGCATTGATTTTAAGTAATACAGATAGTAAGGCTGCATTGTTAGTTGCTGAGCGTATCCGCATTGCCATTTCGCAATTAAATTGTAATGATGGCTCACGAACATTTGGTTTTACTGTCAGCTTAGGCGTGGCCCAATTAAAGCATGGTGAAAAGGGTGAAGCGTTATTTTCTCGTGCTGATAGTGCATTATATAAAGCGAAAAAAGCAGGGCGAAATCAAGCTGTTGTAAGCGCTTAAAAAGCCCCGCATTTTTAAGAAATAATTAACGCCCTCGAATACGAGGCGAACGTTTGCCTTTATATGATTTATTGTCTGTTTTTTGTCGTGCCGGAGCTTTAGCCGTTTTGATCGGACGAAGCTTTTTATCACGTTGTGCTCGACCTACTTTTTCAAGTTCATTGGCTTGTAAGTCAACAGATTCATAAAGCCGTTCTAAATCTTTGCCTTCGAGCATGGACCACTTGCCCATTTTCAATTGCTTCGGAATAATCACGGTACCGTAACGTACTCGCATTAACCGACTGACTTGCACGCCTTGGCTTTCCCATAATCGCCGAACAGCACGATTACGACCTTCTTGGATAACGACGTGATACCAATGATTCGCACCTTCACCGCCGGCTTCTTGAATATCAGCAAAGTGTGCTTTACCATCTTCTAATTCGACACCATCTCGTAGGTTTTGCATCATTTCAGATGTGACTTCACCTAAAACGCGCACAGCGTACTCACGATCCATCTCGTTAGATGGATGCATTAGTTTATTCGCTAATTCACCATCCGTTGTTAAAATGATTAAACCACTGGTATTAATATCTAAACGACCTACACTGACCCAGCGACCTTCTTCAGGCGAAGGTAGTGCTTGGAAAATAGTTCGACGACCTTCAGGGTCATTGCGAGTGCAAACTTCACCGACAGGCTTGTTATAAAGCATCACTTGTTGTGGTTGTTGCCATAAACGTTTAGGTGAAAGCGGTTTTCCACCTTGCAAGCGAATGGTATCGCCCATTTCAATTTTATCACCCAGTTTAGCCTGTTCGCCATTAACGGTGATCTGTCCATCTTTAATCATTTGTTCAAGACCGCGACGTGAACCGTAACCTGCGCGCGCTAATACTTTTTGAATTCGTTCTGCCATTTTGTTGTCTCCCGACATGATTGTGGATATTAACTATTTATTCAGTTATTGGATAAATAGTGATAACTATTTCAAAACCTAAAGATGATAATTCATTCAATACGGCATTTGAAATACGTGTTGTAAACTGATATTGGTTTCCACTGTCGAAACCAATATCAACGATTTTCTGTGTTGTAGAACCAAGCAAAGCCATAGCCTCGTCAGATAGGGTGCGAATTAATTTGATAAATTCTTTTAAAACAGGCTCAGGCTGGGTTTCATTTAAACTACATTCAAAACGTAAACTAAATTCTGAGCCAGTGAACCCTTCATCAAGGATGAATACGCGACCTTTTAGTTCACTAGCGATCAAAGATAAATCATTATCTGAGCTAAGCTCTAGATCAACATTAATAAAATTTGCTGTTTCCATTTTAGACGATAAGTTCAAGGCGAGGCGGTTTATTTATAACTCAGCCCCATTGCCTCTCTCACTTCTTCCAAGGTATCTTGTGCCACTTCCCGTGCTGCTTCATTGCCGTCTTGAATAATGCGGCGTACATCTTCAGGGTGACGACTTAATTCTTCTGCACGTTCACGAATCGGTTTCAATTCAGCACAAATAGAATCAATTAAAGGACCTTTGCATTCTAAGCAGCCAATGCTTGCACTACGGCAGCCTTCTTGAACCCATTGTTTTTGGTCGGCAGATGAATAGACTTCATGCAGCTGCCAAACAGGGCATTTATCTGGCTCACCCGGATCAGTGAGTCGGACACGACTAGGATCAGTCGGCATTTTTTTGAGCTTTTCAGTGATTGACGCTTCTGACTCACGCAAGGCAATTGTATTACCATATGATTTAGACATTTTCTGGCCATCTAATCCTGGCATTTTAGCTGCTGGCGTGAGTAGTGCTTGAGGCTCAGGCAAAATCACTTTACCACCACCTTCAAGATAACCGAATAAACGTTCGGTATCACCTAAGGCTAAGTTTTGTTGGCTTTTTAATAATGCACGAGCAGTTTCTAAGGCTTCGGCATCACCTTGTTCGGTGTAAGCGCGGCGTAAATTTGAATACAGCTTTGCATTCTTTTTACCCATTTTTTTAATCGCTTCTTCTGCTTTTAGTTCAAAGTTAGCTTCGCGGCCATAAATATGGTTAAAACGACGTGCCACTTCGCGAGTTAATTCAACGTGCACCACTTGATCTTCACCAACAGGCACTTGGCCAGCGCGATAAATCAAAATGTCGGCACTTTGTAATAAGGGGTATCCTAAGAAACCATACGTCGACAGGTCTTTTTCTTTAAGTTTTTCTTGTTGATCTTTATAAGTTGGCACGCGCTCCAACCATGAGATCGGCGTCATCATTGACAACAATAAATGTAATTCAGCATGTTCAGGCACTTTCGATTGCAGAAAGAGCGACACCGCAGAAGGCTCGATGCCGGCGGCGATCCAATCAATCACCATGTCCCAAACACTGTCTTCAATAATGCCACTTTCTTCATAATGCGTGGTTAGCGCATGCCAGTCAGCTACAAAAAAGAAACAGTCAAATTCATGCTGTAGTTTGATCCAGTTTTTTAATACGCCATGATAATGGCCGAGGTGTAATCTCCCCGTTGGGCGCATGCCCGAAACGATGCGACGAGATTGTAAAGCTACCGTATCCAAAAAGTTCTCCTTAAGCCTTATCTAAAAAGGCGATTACTATAAATAGTAAAAAAGTTATCGGGTAAATAAAATGAGGCTTCAACCAGCGCTAGAAATAAGCTAATCAAAGGCCATAGAATTAAAGAAAGCACGCCGAAGTAAATTAATGCTAATAGAATATAAAAACCATAAGGTTCAATTCGACTTACTTTCCAAGATAAAGGTCCGGGCAATAGACTGACTAAAATCCGCCCGCCATCCAAAGGGGGGAGCGGTAGAAGATTTAACATCATTAGCATCGCATTAGAAAGCACGCCGACAATGCCCATATAAAACATGGGTTCACCAAGGGCAATATCAGATTTATATAAGACGACACCTAATTTAGTGATTGCTCCCCAAATAATCGCCATAAATAAATTGGCAAGTGGCCCCGCTAGGGCGACCCATGCCATATCAGCTTTGGGGTGGCGTAAATTTTGAAATGTCACGGGCACAGGTTTTGCCCAACCAAACATAAACCCGCCAATTGCTAGCAGCATGCCTGGCACTAAAATAGTGCCGATGGGATCAATATGTTTAATAGGGTTAAGCGTTAAACGCCCCATCATCTGTGCAGTACGATCGCCTAACTTCATAGCTACCCAGCCATGAGCAACTTCATGTGCTGTGATTGCAAATATAATGGGAATAACACTGATTAGAATCTTTTGTAAAAGAGTAAACTCAAGCACCGATAAATTCCTGTCCGTTCATATAAGGTTGTAATGCTTCGGGGATATGAATACGTCCCTGCTCGTCTTGATGATTTTCCATTACGGCTAAAAGTGTTCGGCCCACTGCCAAGCCAGAGCCGTTGATAGTGTGTACTAACTCCGGTTTATTTGTTTCTGGGTTGCGCCAGCGGGCTTGCAAACGTCGTGCTTGGAAGTCTTGAAAATTACTACACGATGAAATCTCACGATAGGTTTTTTGGCTTGGTAGCCAGACTTCTAAATCATACGTTTTACTTGAAGAAAAACCAAGATCACCCATACATAAGATAACTTTCCGATAAGGTAGTTCCAATTTTTGCAAAATAGTTTCTGCATGTCCAGTTAGCGCTTCATGTGCCGCATTAGATTCTTCTGGGCGAACAATTTGCACTAATTCTACTTTCTCAAATTGATGCTGGCGGATCAAACCACGTACATCGCGACCATATGAGCCCGCTTCACTCCGAAAACACGGTGTGTGCGCTACATATTTCAAAGGTAATTGTTTATCTGTTGAAATAGTATCGCGCACGATATTGGTTACAGGCACTTCAGCCGTTGGGATCAGATATAAATCAGTATCTTTAATGGCAAATAAATCTTCAGCAAACTTAGGCAATTGCCCTGTACCACGCAGTGAATCACTGTTCACTAAATAAGGCACATAAGTTTCAGTGTAGCCATGCTCTTGCGTATGCATATCCAACATAAACTGGGTTAATGCACGATGCAGCTTAGCCAGTGGGCCTTGCAACGTTACAAAGCGTGCTTGGCTGATTTTAGCAGCAGTTTCAAAGTCCATTCCACCACTAAGTGATTCACCCAAATCAACATGATCTTTTGGTTCAAAATCAAATGTCTTTGGTTCGCCCCAACGAGATATTTCGACATTATCATCTTCGCTTTTACCGGCAGGCACATCATCTTGAGGAATATTAGGCAGCTCCATCGCGACATCTGTGAGTTTTTGTAAAACTTCAGCTAGGCGTGTTTCAGCCGCCTTATGTTTTGCCCCTAAGTCTTCAATCTCAGCTAACAAAGGAGCAATATCTTCGCCTGCCGCTTTAGCTTTGCCGATCATTTTTGAGCGACTATTGCGTTCTGTTTGCAAGCTTTGAGCATCAGCTTGCGCTTGTTTGCGTTCTTGCTCTAATGAGTCAAGCAAGGCTAAATCTAATGTGTAGCCACGGCGCGCTAGTTGCTCAGCCGCTTTTTCAGGTTCATTTCGTAATAATTTTGGGTCTAACATTTTATATTCCGGTTTGTGCTGGCCAGCTGACGATATGATCAACTTCCACTTTTGTTTTTATTTGCTTAAGTACATCTTCAATCATGTCTTTAGCACCAAAAAATTCGATAACAACAGGTAATTCTAACGACAAATCCATTAATGAAGATGTTTTGAGCTGTCGATTTTTACCAAAACCTTCAATAGCGCGAAACACTGATACACCTTGCACTCGGCCATCATCATGCAACCACGTTACGATTCGTTCAAAATGGTCGCGGCCTTCAGAAAGGTAGATCCGTACCATTGTTATTTCATGAGTCATAATTGTCTTCCCATTACTAGACCGAGCCATGTTGCGACAAGGCAAAGAGCTACGCTTAAAAAGATATTTAGAGCGGCGCGACTTAACTCGCCAGATTCTAATAAGGTTAAGGTTTCAATTGAAAACGTTGAAAAGGTAGTAAATGCGCCTAAAAACCCGACGATAATGATGCTACGCCATTCTCCAGAAAGCATGCCTCGCTCGACAATTAAGATGAAAAATAGTCCCATTAAAAATGAGCCTAAAACATTCACTGACAACGTGCCATAGGGGAAGTCTTTACCAAAAATCCGGTAGACATGAGAAGACATTAAAAAGCGCAATACTGCACCTAATGCTCCTCCTCCAGCAATAGCGATTAACTGTTGCACATTCTATTCTCAATTAAATTAAAGACATAGTTTACCTTATTACGTGCTTTTGCTAAATAACTAAGATTTTTGTTCATGATTAAGTGCTCGAGCTAAGGCTTGGCGAGTAAGTATTCTATGCACATAGCACTCAATATTATCATTTCTTAGTGAGTGCATTTTTCTAATACTCAGAGAATACGCGTACTTCGAATGTCGGATTATTTCACCTCTCTTGGTGTTGAGAAATGTTTATTCGGGCAAGACAATATTCAGGCTATTTAACAAATAATAATACGCAAGCACTGTCAACACGCCAAGGCCTAAAACAAGAATAGTTCGATACTTAAATCCATGGTGTTGGCTGAATTTCCTTTCTTTATGAGTGGTAACATCCATCATCTCATCACCAAAGAAAATCGATAAAAAAGTACCTAATGCACTGATAATTAAAATGCTCCAATAGGGATAAGGTACGGTAAGAATATGCTTTAATAGTTGAGTTAAAAAGGTCAAATCATACGCATCAGGGTTCGTTGATAACATAAATGCGTTAATTCCAATGGCAACAAACCATAAAACAACCTGCGTATAGGACATTTTTATTTTAAATAACAGCCTAATTGGAAAGGCAAGAATAAAACCACCATCAGCGACGGGTGTGCATAGCACAAAAAAGCTCCATGTTAATAGCGCAACGTCAAAGCCTGTAGCCGCATCGTATTTCCAACTCATATATAAAAAATAAGCCACAAGAATGGAGACCAGCGCCACAAATTTTAATAAGGTTTCTTTATGTGTTTCGTGTTTAAAATGAAACTTATGGCTTATCTTTTCAATCATGATGATCGATCTCTTCTAATAGTTTAATTAAGGCTCACTTATACCCGTGACCATTCAATCTGCAGAATTCAGCATGAGAAGAAGCCATACTATTCTAGGCATAAAGTCGCAGAATTAGTCATTCTCGGCAACTGCTCCTGCGTTGCTCTACTTACCTACATCCATGTAGGCATAATTTAAGACTTTAAAACGACGAAGAGTGTGGCTTATTCTCTTGCCCTGTGGGAGATTAGCACAAACGCCAGCGCTGCGTTGCAATGCTTGACAAGGACTGGTCATTGTCTTCACATTGCGCCTTGCTCTGACGCTTGTGCTAAACTCTGAAATCTACAGATTGAATGGTCACGGGTATATAATAAGCCTAAGGGCTAAGCCTAGAAATATCATCCCTGCTATGCGGTTCATTATTATTTGAGCTTTTGTCGAACTCTTTAGCCATTCACCAAGAAAACTAGCAGACCAAGCGATGCTACCAAAAATTAATAAGGTCGCAATGATGAATAAGCCTCCCAATATTAACATTTGTATTGTTATTGGGCCCCTAGCGGGATCAACAAATTGAGGAAGAAACGCCAAGAAAAAGATCGCTACTTTCGGATTGGTAAGGTTCATTATCACACCACGAAAATAAAGTTTGCCAGAATTAATGCCTGTTTGTCCGAATTCACTCATCTTAGCTGTGCTGGAGCTGAAGGCGTGCCAAGCAAGATAGAGCATATAACTTGCCCCCACCATTTTTAATAATGTGAATGCCAGCGTTGATGTTTGAAAAATGACTGCCACACCTAATGAAACAAGCGCTGTGTGTATTAGTAATCCAGTGCATAGACCGAGAGTAACTAAAAGGCCGGCGTTTCGGCCATGGAGAGCAGATTGTGTCAAAACAAAAATATTATCAGGGCCGGGCACCAATGCTAAAGCGAGGGATGTTGAGAAAAAAAGGATAATCATCTCAAGAGATATCAAATTTACGATTTCCTTTGAATATATTTAAGCTGCCATTCACGAGAATGGCTAATTCTTTGACTATTTTTAACGCCGGCATGGCGGAAAAGACGACTCGTGCAAAGGTCTCTTTATATGTTTTTAGGTTCCACCATATCACCAACGCGAACTAATTTTAGCGCATTGGTACTTCCTTGAATCTCTAAATCACCTTTAGTGATAATAACCATATCGCCATCACGCACGACGCCACGACGTTGCAACTCATCGACCGCCTCTTTATTGAGTGAGGCATGGTCATTGTGATCAACGGTGAAGCTAACAGGATAAACACCGCGGTATAAAGTGACTTTTCGCCGTGTTGCGACATGAGGTGTTAATGCAAAAATAGGAATGCCAGAGCTTATTCGTGACATCCATAGTGGTGTTGTGCCCGTTTCTGTTAAGGCTGCAATCGCTTTAACATCGAGGTGATTAGCCATATACATCGCACCCATGGCAATGGCTTCATCCATACGCTCAAACTGAGAGTCCATACGGTGGCGTGATACTCTAATTTCACGTTGTTGTTCGGCTTCAAGACAGATACGGTCAACGGATTCAATTACTTTTACGGGATGAGCGCCTACGGCTGTTTCACCTGACAGCATTACCGCATCTGTGCCATCTAATACCGCATTCGCTACGTCAAAAACTTCAGCTCGCGTAGGAATGGCATTGGTAATCATCGACTCCATCATCTGAGTTGCTGTAATTACAACACGATTAAGCTTGCGTGCACGTTCAATGATTTTCTTTTGAATGGGCGGCAGTGCGGCATCACCGACTTCAACACCCAAGTCACCACGCGCCACCATTACAGCATCAGAGGCAATGATAATTTCATCGAGCACATCGAGCGCTTCTGCCCGTTCGATTTTAGCAATAATACCGCCATGACCACCGGCATCACGCAATAGCTGACGGGCATAGTTAATATCTTCTGCGCTACGAGGAAAAGAGATCGCTACATAATCAGCTTTCATTTCAGCGGCAGTGATAATGTCTTTTTTATCTTTTTCAGTCAGTGCATCTGCCGATAATCCGCCGCCTTGTCGATTAATCCCTTTATTATTAGAAAGAACACCACCGACAACAACACGACAGGAAATACGCTGATCTTCAACTTGCTCAACCCAAAGTACAACGCGACCATCATCTAGCAATAAAGTATCACCACGCTTTACATCATGGGGTAATTGTTTGTAATCGATGCCGACTTGTTCAATGTTACCCGCATCTGAGTCAAGCCCTGCATCTAGAACAAATGCTGCGCCTACTTCAAGGTTTATTTTGCCATCTGCAAAGCGAGCGATACGAATTTTAGGGCCTTGCATATCAGCAAGCACACCCACTTGGCGGCCATAAGCTCGTGCGCGGTTTCGTACAGTTTCGGCAAGAGCGAGGTGCTCGTTAGGATCGCCATGAGAAAAATTAAGACGTACAACATCAACACCTGCCTCGATAATGGCATCTAGGAGTTCGGGTGTATTAGTTGCCGGGCCTAAGGTTGCAACAATTTTGGTTCTTCTTCTTATGGCTGCCAACGGACAGTCTCCTTAATATACCAACAAATAAAATCAAGCGCGAGATTCAAGCATCGCTACAGCAGGAAGCACTTTGCCTTCTAAAAACTCTAAAAAGGCACCGCCACCAGTTGAAATATACGACACATCATCACTGATATTATACTTTGAAACCGCAGCTAGTGTGTCGCCACCACCGGCAATTGAAAAGGCATCTGATTCTGCAATCGCCATGGCAATCGCTTTAGTGCCTTCGCCGAACTGGTCAAACTCAAATACGCCAACAGGGCCATTCCAAACTATTGTACCGGCATTTTTAATGATTTTTGCAAGTTCAGCCGCAGAATTAGGACCGATATCAAAAATCATATCATCATCCGCAACTTGATCCACATTCATTAATGTATCATCTGCTGTTTCTGAAAATTCTTTGGCACACACTACATCGGTTGGAACGGGAATATCTCTGTCATCTGCTCGGGCATCACTCGTTAATTTCTTACAGGTATCAATTAAGTCAGGTTCATAGAGCGATTTACCCACATTGTGACCTGCCGCCGCAATAAAAGTATTGGCGATACCGCCACCAACAATAAGCTGATCAACAATTTTTGATAATGATTCTAAAACGGTTAGTTTGGTTGAGACTTTAGAGCCGCCGACAATGGCTACCATTGGGCGAGCAGGGTTATCTAAAGCTTTGCCTAATGCATCTAATTCTCCTGCTAACAATGGGCCAGCACAGGCAATAGGTGCATATTTTGCAACGCCATGTGTTGAGGCTTGAGCGCGATGCGCTGTACCAAAGGCATCCATTACATAAATGTCACATAAGCTTGCCATACGTTTTGACAAGGCCTCATCATCTTTTTTCTCACCAACATTAAAACGAACATTCTCACACAGAACAATCTCGCCATCATTCATTTTTATTTGGTCGTTTTCTAACCAATTTTGTTCTAAACGTACCGTTTGTCCCAATAATGCAGATAAATAATTGGCGACAGGAGCTAATGAATATTGATGATCAAACTCACCTTCTGTTGGTCGACCAAGATGCGACATAATCATAACTTTAGCACCCGCTTTAAGTGCCATCTTGATAGTGGGTAATGATGCACGAATACGCGTGTCATCTGTTACCACTCCAGCTTTTAATGGTACATTTAAATCTTGGCGAATTAATACGCGTTTTCCTGCTAACTCTAAGTCAGACATTTTAATTACGGACATGGGTGTTTCCTCTTTAACTCTTTCTTGTTTATTTCATTACCACAGTAGTGCGGCTAGCTATAAAACAAAAAAGGCTTCCTCAAACGATGAAGAAGCCTTAATTAATATCTACATTTGAGTCGAAGCTTATTTACCAACAAGCTCAACTAAACGCATCATGTTGCATGTATAACCATATTCATTATCATACCAAGCAACCACTTTCACGAATGTGCCATCTAGTGCGATACCGGCGCCTGCATCAAAGTTTGAAGGCGCAGGATGACCACGGAAATCTGTTGAAACAACGCTTTCATCTGTGTAACCAAGAACGCCTTTCATTGAGCCTTCAGATGCTGTTTTCATAGCGGCACAAATATTATCGTAGGTAGTGCTTTTATCTAACTGAACGGTTAAATCAACAACTGATACATCAGATGTAGGTACGCGGAAAGCCATACCGGTTAATTTACCATTTAATTCTGGTAATACTTTACCTACTGCTTTAGCCGCACCGGTTGAAGATGGGATGATATTTTCTAAAATACCACGACCACCGCGCCAATCTTTCATTGAAGGACCATCAACTGTTTTTTGTGTTGCTGTTGCAGCATGAACGGTTGTCATTAAGCCTTTTACGATGCCAAAATTGTCGTTTAACACTTTAGCAACAGGTGCTAGAGCATTAGTGGTACATGATGCTGCTGAAACGATTGCTTCACCTTTGTACTGCTCATCATTTACGCCATAAACGAACATCGGTGTGTCATCTTTAGAAGGAGCAGATTGAACTACTTTTTTCGCGCCGGCATCTAAATGCGCTTGGCAAGAATCTTTGGTTAAGAAGAAGCCGGTACACTCAATAATTAAGTCTGCACCTACTTCACCCCATTTAAGATCAGCAGGATCACGCTCTGCAGTAATACGGATTGTTTTGCCGTTGACGATTAAGTTACCATCTTTAACAGAGACATCACCGTCAAAACGACCGTGAACTGAGTCATATTGCAGCATGTATGCTAAATATTCAGGATCTAATAAATCGTTGATTGCAACTACTTCAATATTTTTAAAGTCTTTTGCTGCAGCACGAAATGCCATACGGCCAATACGGCCAAAACCGTTAATACCTACTTTAATTGTCATAATGTCTCTTCTAATAAAATTTATAAAATCAAACTAACGCCCTCTTTCACGTTAGTTTATCCAGAACCTATTTCCTTCGGCATAGTTTGAGTTTAAATGATCTTAACTATAAATAAAACTCAAAGGTTTTTATGTCTTTGATAAGCTTTATTTATACTTAAATGTTTTGAGGAAATAATAAACAAAAAGCCAGTGAACTTTTGTCCACTGGCTTTTGCTTTTCTTCGTTAGTTGAAGCTTGAAACTAGATAGTTTCTTTAACGACTTTAACGACGTTTTCAACTGTAAAGCCGAAGTGTTCCATTAATACGCCACCTGGTGCTGATTCACCAAATGTATCGATACCAACAGTTCCACCTTCTAGTCCAACATACTTGCGCCAGAAGTCAGTCACACCGGCTTCAACAGAAACACGTTTAACGCCTGGCGTTAAGATGCTATCTTTATAGGCTTGGTCTTGACGATCAAACACGTTTGTAGATGGCATAGAAACAACACGAGCATTGATTCCGTCAGCAGCTAATGCTTCAGCAGCTTTAGCCGCTAAATCAACTTCAGAACCCGTACCGATAAGGATGACATCAGCCGCACCTTTAGCTTCTACTAATACATATGCACCTTTGCGCATTGCATCAAAATCAGCAGCATCATGGCTACGACCAGGGATACCTTGGCGACTTAAGATTAACGCTGAAGGACCATCGTTACGTTCAACAGAGCATGTCCATGCAACCGCAACTTCAACAGAATCAGCAGGACGCCATACATCCATATTAGGGATATAACGCATTGCAGATGTGTTTTCGATTGGTTGATGAGTTGGACCATCTTCACCTTGACCGATAGAGTCATGAGTAAGAACAGCAATAGTACGGATTTTCATCAATGCAGCCATGCGGAACGCACTTTTAGCATAGTCAGAGAACATGTGGAATGTGCCACCGAATGGAATTAAGCCACCGTGTAGTGCCATACCGTTCATGATTGCGTACATACCAAACTCACGCACACCGTAAGAGATGTAGTTACCTGGCTCTTTGCCTGATACGTGTTTGAAGCTATCACAGCTTGTTAAGTTAGAACCTGTTAAGTCAGCAGAGCCGCCTAAGAATTCAGGTAAAACAGGCGCTAAAGCAGCGATTGTTTTTTGTGATGCTTGACGAGAAGCTAAACTTGCAGCCGCTTCGTTAGTATCAGCAATGATTTTATCCGTTGCTTGTTTCCAGTTTGCTGGTAAGTCACCTGCCATACGGCGTGTGAATTCCGCAGCTAATTCTGGATATTCTTTCGCATAAGCGTCGAATTTAGCATTCCAAGCTGCTTCTTTAGAAGCGCCTGAAGATTTAGCATCCCAACCTTCGTAAACGTCAGCAGGGATTTCAAATGGAGCAGCATCCCAGTTTAATTCTTTACGAACTAATGCAACTTCATCATCACCTAATGCAGCACCATGACAGTCATGGCTACCAGATTTATTTGGTGAACCAAAACCGATGATTGTTTTACAGCAAATCATTGAAGGTTTATCTTTAATAGACTTAGCTTCGTTGATTGCAGCATTGATTGCGTCAGCATCGTGACCATCAACAGAAACAACATGCCAGCCGTAAGCTTCAAAACGCTTAACTGTGTCATCTGTGTACCAGCCATCAATGTGACCATCGATAGAGATATTGTTGTCATCCCAAAATGCGATTAAGTTACCTAAACCCCATGTACCAGCAAGTGCACATGCTTCATGAGAAATACCTTCCATTAAACAACCATCGCCCAAGAACACGTATGTGTTGTGGTCAACAATGTCATGGCCAGGTTTGTTGAATTGGTCAGCCATTAGCTTTTCAGCCATCGCAAAACCAACACCATTAGTGATGCCTTGACCTAAAGGACCTGTAGTTGTTTCAATACCTGGAGCATAACCGTATTCAGGGTGACCTGCACATTGCGAGTGAAGCTGACGGAAAGAAGCCAGTGAAGACATAGGCAGGTCATAACCTGACAAATGCAACAATGAGTAAATTAACATTGAACCATGACCGTTAGATAAGATAAAACGATCGCGATCAGCCCATTCTGGGTTTGTTGGGTTGTGGTTCATGTGGTCATTCCACAATACTTCAGCGATATCTGCCATACCCATTGGCGCACCTGGGTGACCAGAGCTAGCTTTTTGAACTGCATCCATCGTTAGAGCACGGATAGCATTTGCTAAATGTCTACGTGTAGCCATTTTACATTCTCCTAGTTAAATAAAAATTAAAGAGCACTTTGCACAATACAAGGATAAAATGACTTTATCATTACACTATGCAAAGCACTCATTACGCTGCTCGCCATTTAATTGAGCAACCCATACTTGGGATTTGGTTTTGTGGACCACGACCTGTTTCAGCAACATGTTTCATTGCTTCAAATAAGTCTCGTCGTGCATCCGTTGCAGCGGCTTCTTTTCGACTTGCGTCTAAACGGCCGCGATACTGCAATTGAAGATCTTTGTTATAACCAAAGAAATCGGGGGTACACACTGCGCCGTATTTTTGGGCAGTTTGTTGTGTTTCGTCATACAGATAAGGGAAGGTGAAACCTTGCCGTTTTGCGACAAGCTTCATATTGTCGAAAGAGTCTTCTTCATAGTCAGCTACATCATTAGACATGATGGCGACAGTATTGATGCCCAGTTGTTTTAGTTCATTAGTATCACGGACAAGACGGTCGAGAATCGCTTTTACATAAGGGCAATGATTACAGATAAACATGACCAATAAGCCGTTTTCACCACGGCAATCTTCAAGTGTCCAGATCTTGCCATCAGTACCGGGCAAAGAAAAATCTATTGCCGGTAAGTCAAAATCACATACTGGTGTTTCTAAACTAACCATTAGGCTCCCGCTTAAGTAACACTCACTTTTTCAGTAAATTCCTTTGAAAAAGTACCGTTTTTGTAACTAAAATAGAGCAAGCAATCGTAACAGAAAATCACCTAGAAAACTAGCCCAGCCTCAGTTTATAGGCGAGATGGCAAGCAAAAAATAGTTAATTTGCTCTTTTTAATATTGTCTTAGATAATGTACTTTAAGTATTATCTAGGATAAGCAAATGTTTAAAAAGATATTGATAGGCATTATTTTATTTGGTGTCGTAGCTGTATTGTTATTACAAATTGACGATGAACTGAATCCTGAGGTTGCTAGTTTTTTGGAGCAAGCTAAACCCGCTGAAAGTAGTGATGCCTATCTCTATTTATTGGGGATTATTGCCGCTGAAGATGAAGATCCATTAGTGGTCGGTCAGCAACTCTTGGCATCGATGCAGCAAGCAGAACAGCAATACGATTTTAGTGATGGGACGTTTGGCTTTGAAGCTTACCCTGAGGATAAAAAATTAGCCCTACCAGACGGAGCGCTTTTTTGTGTCAACCAGCAAGAATCTTGTTGGCAAACAGTTTTTGATAATAAAACCGCACGCGATCAAGCATTAAAGGCGCATGCAGTGTTACTTCAGCGTTATCAATATTTTCTTGGGCTCAATGATTACCATTCTTTAGTCAAACCGACAGCAGTCGAAGGATTTCCCTCTTATGAATATTTAATGAAGGCGAATAGGCTGGTTATTTTAAATGAGATAAACACTATTCAAACTGTAGGCTCCTCACATGCTATCAAAACAATGACTGATCATATTGCCTTGCTGCGAAATCATCTGAAAAATACGGATCAGCTGATTGGAAAGCTAATTTATAGCGCGATTATTGCAGAAAACTTAGATGTTTTATCGTTAATTATTCATCAAGGCCAAACCGCTTCTCCTCCTCAGCTTTCACTGCTTTCAGTAGATGAGCGTGACTTTGCAACTGTAATGCCCCG